>WBZX01000286.1_pt1 | contig 48432 bp, 30 predicted proteins | sample 5204211 | NCBI WGS metagenome assembly WBZX01 (sample SAMN12344362, study PRJNA552823) | activated sludge metagenome | biome: Activated sludge suspended growth; feature: Nitrification reactor; material: Wastewater; isolation source: activated sludge from nitrification reactor of wastewater...
CTTGGTGGTGGGCGCGTTGGCGATGTCGGGGTCGGCCGTGCCTGCACTCAGCAGGCCACGACCATCGCGCTCAGTGTTCATGCCCAGGCGCTTCGCAGCGGCTGGATGAATTTTGCAGGGTCGACTAAACCACGCCGTCGCCCATGAACAGCAGGCGGTCCAGCTGCACCTGATCGGCCGGCTGGCCCAGCACCCACACCGTGCGCGCCAACAGCAAGCCGGCCACGCACAAGGCGGGCACATGGGTGCCCCAGGCCAGCCCGGGCCCAAACTCGGCGTGCATGGGCTGGTGGATGCGCCGCACGCCACGCACGGCCACCAGGGCGGTGAGCAGGGTGAAGGCGGGCGCCCGCACGGTGCTGGCCTCCAGGCCCGGCCCCACCCACAGCAGCACGGCGGCCATCAGGCCCAGCGTGGCCAGGTGTTCCCTGTCGGCCGGGTGCAGGCCGAAAAAATACTCGGAGCCGCGCCGCAGCAGCACGAACGACGCCAGCAGCAGCCAGAGCGCCAGCGACACCCCGGCCCAAGCCGGCAGCAGCGGCTTGGCGATCACCAGCACCACCGCCAGCGCGCTCACCGCGCTGAAGGCGGTCCAGTGCACCGACGCGCGGTGGGCCTCGGGGCGCAAGCGCCCAGCCAGCCACCAAGCCACCCCGTACAGCAATTGCTGCAATGCCAAGGCCTGCAGCAGATGTTCGATTCCCAACGGCACAACCACTGCCCGTGTTACAGCCTTGAACTTCTCCGGGCCCGCCGCACTCACACGCAGCGCCAGCCCCGATCCCTCTGGGTTTGAGCTTAGGTCCGTTCTGCCGATGCCGATTTGCCATTTCTCAGATTCGGGAACCCAGCGGCGACGAGTTCACGCGCATTCGGCACAATGCAGACAGTCTCCGCCGCCTCCCCTGCCGCCCCTGCCATGCTGATCGACTTCTTCTACACGCTGCGTGCCGCCAAGCTGCCCGTCTCGGTGAAGGAGTACCTCACCCTGCTGGAGGCGCTCAAGGCCGGCGTGATCGGCCCCTCGGTGGACGACTTTTACTACCTCTCGCGCACCACGCTGGTCAAGGACGAGGCCCACTTCGACAAGTTCGACAAGGCCTTCGGTGCCTACTTCAAGGGCGTGGAGATGCTCACCGACTTCGGCAAAGAGATCCCGCTGGAGTGGCTGCAGAAAATTCTGGAGAAAGAGCTGAGCCCCGAAGAAAAAGCAGCCATCCAGAAGATGGGCTGGGACGAGCTGATGGAGACGCTCAAGAAGCGGCTCGAAGAGCAGAAAGAACGCCACGAAGGCGGCAACAAGTGGATCGGCACCGGCGGCACCAGCCCCTTTGGCCACGGCGGCTACAACCCGCAGGGCGTGCGCATCGGCGGCGCCGGCAAGAACCGCAGCGCGGTGAAGGTGTGGGAGCAGCGCGCCTACCAGGACTACGACGACAGCATCGAACTGGGCACCCGCAACATCAAGGTGGCCCTGCGTCGGCTGCGCCGCTTTGCACGCGAGGGCTCTGACCTGGAGCTCGACCTCGACGACACCATCCACAGCACCGCCGCCAACGCCGGCATGCTCGACATCAAGATGGTGCCCGAGCGGCACAACAAGGTGAAGGTGCTGCTGCTGATGGACGTGGGCGGCACCATGGACGAGCACATTCACCGCGTGGAAGAGCTCTTCAGCGCCGCCAAGAGCGAGTTCAAGCACCTGGAGTTCTATTACTTCCACAACTGCGTGTACGACTTCATGTGGCGCAACAACAAGCGCCGCTACGCCGAGAAGGCGCCCACCTGGGAGGTGATCCGCAAGTACAACAAAGACTGGCGGCTGATCTTTGTGGGCGACGCCACGATGAGCCCCTACGAGATCCTGCAGCCCGGCGGCAGCGTGGAGTACAACAACGAAGAGCCCGGCGCCGAATGGCTGCAGCGCCTGACCCACGCCTTCCCAAAGTACGCCTGGATCAACCCCGAGCCGCAAGGCGTGTGGCAGTACCGGCAAAGCATTTCCATCGTGCAGCAACTGATGCCGCAGCGCATGTTCCCGCTCACGCTCCAGGGCCTGGAAGCGGCGATGCGGCTGTTGAGCAAATGACCTGGCAACCGCGCGGCTGGCCCGCGCACACCCTGCCTCTGGCCGCCTGCGGCCTGCTCATGCTGGGTGCCGCCCAGGCGCAAGACAGCGCCGCCGTGCACCCCCTGGCGCCGGCCGATGTGGCCAGCGCGCCCCGCGCGTCGAGCGTGCCGGTGCTGCACATCGTGGCGCCCGACGCGGTGCGCGTGCTGCTGGAGAAATACCTCGATCTGGCCCGCGCCGTGGCCTTGCCCGACGCCGGCAACGTGGGTGAGATCGAGTGGTCGCGCCTGGCCGCCGCCGCGCCCGCGCAAATCAAAACCATCCTGCAGCCGCTGGGCTACTTCAACGCCCAGGTGGCGGTGACCCGCACACCCGCGACCGCCAGCACCCCGCCCCAGGTGCGGCTTGGTGTGGACCCCGGCCCGCAGGCCAAGGTGGCCCGCAGCAGCTTCGAGGTGGAAGGCGAGCTGGCCGAGCAGGACAGCGTCGAGGCCCGCGCCCTGCGCGAGGCGCTGCAAACGCTGTGGCCGCTGCACGTGGGCGCGCCCTTCACCAATGCCGCCTGGTCGGACGCCAAGGGCAATGTGCTGGCCAAGCTGCGCGCCGAGGGCTATGCCTCGGCCAGCTGGGCCGGCACCGCCGCCGAGGTGGACGCGGCCACCCAAGGCGTGCGCGTGGTGGCCGTGGTGGACAGCGGCCCGCTGTACCGCGCTGGCGAGATCGAGGTGGAAGGCCTGCAGATCCAGGACGCCGAGCGCGTCAGGGCGCTCTCGCGCTTCACCCCACAGACCACGCTCACCGAAGCCGCGCTGCTGGACTACCAGGACCGCCTCATCAAGACCGGCCTGTTCGACCAGGTGAGTGTGAGCCTGGAGCCCGCGCCCGCCAACGCGGCCGCCGCCAAGGTGCTGGTGCAGTTGCGCGAGGCCCCACGCCAGGCCGCCACCGTGGGCCTGGGCTACAGCGCCAACACCGGGCCGCGCACCTCGCTGGAACACGTGAACCGGCGCTTGTTCGACCGCGCCTTCACCGCCCGCAACAAGTTCGTGCTGGGCCGCGACGAGCAGTCGTGGAACGGCGAGATCTCCACCCACCCCAACGCCGACGCGCAGCGCTACATCCTGGGCGGCACGCTGGACCGGCTGCTCACCAGCTCCGACCTGGTGCTCTCGCAGCGCGTGCGCCTGGGCCGCTCCACCGAGGCCCGTGGCGCGGAGCGGCTGCTGTACGGCGAGGCCGAGCGCGCCCGCGAGTGCGGCCGCGCCGCCACCGTGGTGCAGGCCTGCTCTGACCTGGTGGCCTACTCCGGCAACCTGCACCTCACCTGGCGCGAGCTCGACAGCGCCGTGCTGCCCACCCGCGGCTACACGCTGCAGTGGCAGGGTGGCGCCGGCCTGGCCAGTGGCTCGGGCACCCAGCGCGGCCCCTTCGCCCGCGTGTACGCCCGCGCCACCGGTTATTTGCCGCTGGGCCAGAACTGGTACGGCCAGGCCCGGCTGGAAGGTGGCCGCGTGATCAGCGCAGGCGACGTGGTGGTGCCCGACTCGCAGCGCTTTCGTGCCGGCGGCGACGACTCCGTGCGCGGCTACCCCTACCGCACACTGGCCCCCACCAAGGCCGACGGCAGCGTCACCGGTGGCCGCATGGAGTGGACGGCCAGTGCCGAAGTGGCCCACCCCTTCACCGCCAAGCTGCCCTCGGTGTGGTGGGCGGCCTTTGTGGACACTGGCCGCGCCGCCGACACCGTGCAAGACCTCAGCCCCGCGCTGGGCTACGGACTGGGCGTGCGCTGGCGCAGCCCCGTGGGCCCGCTGCGGCTCGACCTGGCCTGGGGCCAGGAGCTGCACAAGCTGCGCCTGCACATGAGCGTGGGCATCGCATTTTGAAATGAACCGACCCCAAGCTCACTGCGTTCGCGGCCCTGCGGCAAGCATGCCGCAGGGCGTTCGTCAGCCACTCGTGGGCGCGCAGGCGCCCACTCGGTGCGGGCTCACCCCCCGAGGGGCGCGTCAGTACCTTCGGGCGGCCGGGCGGTACTGACATGGCCATGTCTGACGACACGCAACACCCCGCCGCCGAAGGCGACGCCCCCGCGTCCGCTGCACCGCCCCCCGCGCCCCGGCCCGGCCTGGCCCGGCGCTTCGCCCACAGTTGCCTGCGCACCAGCACCGCCACCGTGGCCGTGCTGGGCCTGGGCGCTGCGGCCGCAGGCGCCTGGGTGTGGGGCAGCACCGCCGGCACCCAGTTCGCCCTGGGCCTGGTGCCCGGCCTCAGCGTGCAGGGCCTGCAGGGCGCGCTGGGCGAGGGCCAGCTCACCGCCAGCGAGCTGCACCTGGTCAGCGGCAGCGGCATGCTGCACATCAGTGGCCTGCAGGCCCGCAACCTGCAATGGCAGTGGCACCCGCAGCCCGGCGCGTGGGTGGGCCTGGCCATCCAGGAGCTGCAGGCCGATTCCGTGCACTGGCAATCGGGGCCGCCCAGCCATTCCCCCCCGCCCACCGACCTGCACCTGCCGCTGGAGCTGACCGTGGGCAGCGCCCGCGTGGCCACGCTGCAGATCGACAAGCTGCCCGCCATCACCGGCCTGCGCACCGCCCTGCACCTGGGCGCCGACGGCGGGGCGGCCCACACCGTCACCGGCCTGGGTTTCACACTTGACAAGCTGCAAGCCCAGGCCAACCTGCGCATCGCCACCACCGCCCCGCTGGCGCTGAACGCCGACGCCACGCTGCGCAGCCTGCCCGGCGCCGCACAGGCCTGGCAAGCCACGCTGCAGACCCAGGGCCCGCTGGCCACATTGCAGGCCCACGCCCGGCTGAGCGGCAGCGCCCCGGCTGGGCAAAAGCCCCCGGCGATGGAGCTGGACGCACAGCTGCGCCCGCTGGCCGCCTGGCCGCTGGGCCCGCTGATGCTGCGCACCGACGCGCTGGACCTGTCCGCACTGCACAGCGGCCTGCCCAAGACCCTGCTGAGCGGCACCGCGCAGATCGATGCCACCGGCCTGCAACAGCCGCTGCGCCTGCAACTGCTGCTGAACAACCAGGCCCCCGGCCGCTGGGACCAAGGCGCCCTGCCCGTCACCCTGGTGGACCTGGACGCCCTGGGCGAGCCCGCCGCCAGCGACCCCAAGGACAAAGCCGCCCCCGGCCCCACGCTGGACAAGCTCACGCTGCAGCACTTCAAGGCCGAGCTGGCCTCGCAGCGCAACGACCTGGCCCAGGTCACCGGCAGTGGCGTCTGGAAGACCACGGGCACCACCGGCGAGGCCCAGGCCAGCTTCACCGTCAGCAACCTGCACCCGGTGGCGCTGGACAAGCGCCTGGCGCCCATGCGCCTGGGTGGCCCCCTCCAGCTCACGGCCCAGGGCCTGCCGGCCCCCAGCGTGTTGATGGGCCTGGCCGCCGCACCGGCCACCCCCAAGCTCGACGTGGACGCCCGCCTGCGCGGCCGCCTGGACGCCGCCGCCGGTGGCTCGCCCGAGGTGGAGCTGCGCATGGACGCCAGCCTGTCCGCCAAGCGCATCGAGCTGCGCGAGCTGAAAGCCCAGGCCGCCGGCGCCCAGGCCCTGTTGCAAGGCACGCTGGACCAACCCGCCCCGCAGCGCTGGCACTGGCAGCTGAGTGGCCAGCTGCAAGACTTTGACCCCCGCCCCTGGTGGCCCTTTGCCGAGGGCAGCCCCTGGGCCAAGGGCCCGCACCGTCTGAACGCCACGCTGACCAGCGATGCCAGTGCGCCGCTGGCGGCGTTCGGCCAACTGGCCCAGGCCCCGCGCGAAGCCCTGGCCCAGGTGGACGGCCAGCTCAGCCTGGCCATGGCCCCCAGCCTGCTGGCCGGCGTGGCCGTGCAGGGGGAGCTGCAGGTCGACAGCCGTGCCGCCACGCCGCATGAGTCAACGCTGGGCCGCTCCCGAGTTGACTCATCCCCCTCGGGGGGCCTGGCGCAAAGCGACAGGTTTGGGGGCACCATCACCAGTCAGTGGCAGCTGGCCGGCAACAGCATTGCCCTGCAGGCCCGCGCGGCCCGCGGTGACGAGCCCGAGCGCTGGCAGCTGAACGTGCAGGCCCCGGCCCTGGCCGGCCTGGTGCCCCTGCTGGCGCTGGACGACGAGCTCAAGGCCCGCGTGCCCAGCGCCGGCCGCATCGAAGGCCAGGCCAGTGCCGACGCCCGCAACGGCGGCTGGCAATGGCAAGGCCAGCTCAAGGCCAGCGGCCTCTCGGGCAAGGGTTATGCACTGGACAAGATCAGCCTGGCCGGCACCGGCGGCAGCACCCTGGACGCGCCGTTGGACCTGAAGCTGCAGACCCAGGGCCTGCAGCAAGGCGCCAGCCGGGTCGATGTGCTCAACGCCGGCGTCAGCGGCAGCGCCCGCGAGCACCAGCTGGCCCTGCTGCTCGAAAGCCCCGCCCGCCCGCCCGAATGGTTTGAGCAGTTGCTGGGCGCGCGCACCGGCAGCGGCACCCGCGTGCAGGCCAGCGCCAGTGGCCGCTGGCAGCCCGAGGCCAACGGCAAGGCGCTCAGCCCCGCCGGCCAATGGCAGGGTCGCATTGCCGACCTGCAGGGCCGCGCGCGCGACGGCTCGGGCCAGCCCTGGCTGGCGGGCAAGGACGTGACGCTCGCACTCCACCTCGGTGACGACGGCCATGTGCGCAGCTTCAGCGCCGAACCCGGCCGGCTCGACCTGCCCGGCACCGGCCTGCGCTGGAGCACCGTGCAGTACGAGGCCCGCCCCGGCCAGCCCCTGCCCCACCTGGTGGTGCAGGCCCAGATCGAGCCCTTCGCCCTGGCCCCGCTGCTGGCCCGGGCCCAGCCCGAGTTGGGCTGGCGCGGCGACCTCACGCTGGCCGGCGACATCCAGGTGAACAGCGGCGAACGCTTCGACGCCGACCTGGTGTTCGAGCGCCGCAGCGGCGACCTGAGCGTGGCCGACGACGTGCGCGACCCCAGTGGCCACAACCTGCCACTGGGCCTGAGCGATTTGCGCCTGGGCCTGGCCGCCCACGACGGCACCTGGGCCTTCACCCAGGCCCTGGCCGGCAAGCAGCTCGGCGAGATGGCCGGCGTGGCCGCCGTGCATGGCCGCACCGACCAGCTCTGGCCCAGTGCCCAGGCCCCCATGGACGGCGTGCTGCAAATGCGCGTGGCCAACCTCGGCGCCTGGGGCACCTGGGTGCCGCCGGGCTGGCGCCTGGGCGGCGAGCTGACCACCTCGGCCAGCCTGGGCGGGCGCTTTGGCGCGCCCGAGTTCACCGGCCAGCTCAACGGCCGCAACCTCAGTGCCCACCACGCCTTGCTGGGTGTGCAGTTCAGCGACGGCCAGGTGGACGTGGTGCTGCAGGGCGACAAGGCCCACATCAACCAGTTCAACTTCAAGGGCGGCGAAGGCCAGTTGGGCGTGCAGGGCGACGCCACGCTGGGCGAGGCGCCCCAGGTGCAACTGGCGCTGGCGGCCGAGCGCTTCTTGCTGCTGGGCCGGGTGGACCGCCGCCTCGTCACCAGCGGCCGCGCCGCCCTGGTCATCAACCGCGACACCATGAAGCTTGACGCCCAGCTCAAGGTGGACGAAGGCCTGATCGACTTCAGCCGCGGCGGCGCGCCCGGCCTGGACGACGACGTCACCGTGGTGGACAGCCGCGCCCGCGCGCTGGAGGCCGACACGCCGCCCCCCACGCCCAGGCCCGTCCGCCCGCTGCAGCTGAACGCCAAGCTCGACCTGGGCCAGGCCCTGCGCATCAAGGGCCGCGGCATCGACACCCGGCTGCGCGGCGAGCTCAAGCTCACCAACCCCGGCGGCAAGCTGGCCGTGAACGGCAAGGTGCGCACCGACGACGGCACCTACGCCGCCTACGGCCAGAAACTCGACATCGAGCGCGGCGAGCTGGCCTTCAACGGCCCCGTGGACGACCCGCAACTCGACATCCTGGCGGTGCGGCCCAACCTCGACATCAAGGTGGGCGTGGCCGTCACCGGCAGCGCCATGGCCCCGCGCGTGCGCCTGGCCAGCGACCCCGAGATGGCCGACGCCGACAAGCTCAGCTGGCTGATGCTGGGCCGCGCGCCCGAAGGCCTGGGCAAGGCCGACACCGCCCTGCTGCAGCGCGCCGCCATGGCCCTGCTGGCCGGCGAGGGCGAGGGGCCCACCGACGCCCTGCTGGGCGCCCTGGGCATCACCGATTTCGGCGTGCGGCAGGCCACCGAAGGCAATGTGCAGGACACCGTGGTCTCCATCGGCCGACAACTCAGCCGCCGTTGGTACGTGGGCTACGAGCGCGGCGTCAACGCCACCACTGGCACCTGGCAGCTCATTTACCGCCTGGCCCAGCGCTTCACGCTGCGCGCGCAATCGGGCTCGGACAACGCCGTCGACCTGATCTGGAGCTGGCGACTGAAGTGAGGCGGCCGAAGAGCGCGAAGGCGCGTGCCAAAATGCGCGCCGGTCTCTCCCCGTAGTTCAATGGATAGAACGGTCGCCTCCTAAGCGACAGATACAGGTTCGATTCCTGTCGGGGGGACCACCCGCCACTACTGGCGCGGCACCGAGACCAGGGTGGCGCCCACGCTGTGGCCAGGCCTGAGCCGCAGGCCGCGGTGGCCCAGGATGTCGTTGATGATGTGCTGCAGTTCGGGGGCCAAGCCGCTTTCGTCCAGCAGCAGCCGAAAGCGCCGGATTGCGCTGGCGGTGGGAATCCGCTGCGGCGATTCGTGCAGCTTGGCGAACTCGCGGTAAAGCGGACCGTCCACCAGCGCCTCTTCCATGGCCTGATCGCTCAGGCCCAGCCACTGCTGCAGGCAGTGGACGCGCAACAGGAGCTCAACCGGTAGCCCAGGTCGCCCCCGCCCTGTCTTGGCAACGGGGCAATTGGGCGCCGTGATCTTCACCATGGCGTCCCAGGGCAGGACGTGGTCCATGCGCTCCAGAAATTCACGCTTGCGCGTGCGCTTGGCCACCACCATGCGCGCCCACCAGCGAATTACTGGGTTCGGCAGGCCGCGATGAACTGCTTGGCTTCAAGCCCATGCAGCCCCTTCTCCTCAGCCTGGTCGCGGCAATGGCCGGCCGCAGCGCCGCGGTTTTGCACCCGCACCAACTCGGCCTTGGTCGCCGCCTTCTGCTGAGCGGCGCGTGCCTCCTTGGCCTCGGGCGTGGGTTCGGGCTTGCTGTGCCCGTGGTCGGCGGCATAGCCAGCCAGCGGCAGGGCCAGGGCGAGGGCGAGGGCGGCGGTGAACTTGGTGATCATGGTTGCTCCTGGTGCAGGGGTTGTGCGAAGGGTTGAGGTTCTGGGCTCGGCTTCAGGGTCGGCGCCGAACGAGCCGTTGGAAAGAGGGGCGTGGCTCATGGAACGAGCCAGTCGCTGGTGCGCTGCAAGGCCTGGCCCTGCGCTGCCGCAAACCGCACCATGTAGGCGCCCTTGGATGCGAAGCGCTGGCCGGGCCCGAGGCTCAGGTGCGGGTACACGGTGGTGGCGTCGCGCTGCGCCATCACATGGTCGGAGCGGCCGGGCATGGGCCGGGGCAGCTTGCGGTTCTCGGCCAGGTTCAACCGGGCCATGGCTTCCTGCGCGCCGCCCGGGCCGGGCGCCTTGTGGTGGCGGGCCACGGTGAGTTCACGGGCCTGGTCTTCGGCCTTCGCGCCCTCGCGCAGGCTGAGCATGCTTTCCGCACGCTCGACCAGGTAGTCCCGGTGCAGGTTGTCGAGCATGTCGGTGAGGGTCTCGGCCAGGTAGGTCATGGCGAAGTACACCTCCGACTGCAAGGCCTCGTCTTGCAGGGCCAACTGGCGGCCCTTGAGCCAAGCGTCGAAGTAAAGCTGGCCGGCGGCCCGCTGTTCGGGCAACTGGTAGGGGTAGACCATCTGCACCACGCTTTTCCAGCGTGGGGACAACGGCGCCTGCTCGGCGCCGGCCATGCGGGCCGACAGGTAGACCGAGGCCTGGGGCGGCGGAACGTCGCCCAGCGCTGCCAGGGCCGTTGCCGGCCACCACAGCACCAGGGCGTCCTTGGGCCGCAGCGCGGCCAGGGCCTTGCGCACGGCCACGGGGTCGGCGCTGTCCACCTTCAGGGTGGCAACGGGCAGGCCGCGCGCCACCCCGGCCAGGGCAGCCTTCAGGGCCTGTGCGCCCGCCAGGCCAGCGGCATCGCCCTGGTGCCACTGCACCACACGTGAGGGCCGCTGGCCACCCAGTTGCTGCGCCAGCACCTCGGCCTCCAGCGCCACGCCAGAGCTGAAGTAGAGCGAATAGAAGTCGCTGCCGGCACTGGCCGGCACCGCGTCCACGCTGGGAAACCAGCAAGGCACCTGCTGCTGCTCGCAAAAGCTGTGCACCGGTTGCCATTGCCCCATGCCCAGGCCCGAGACCAGGGCAAAGACCGGGCGGGCGCGGTAGCGCGCCTCCAGCTGCGCAGACCAGGTCTGGGGGTCGCCCTGCAGCTCCCAGACTTCCAGGTCCCAGAAACGGTTGGTGTTGAACAACATTTCGGCGGCCGTGCTCATGGTGCGTTGGCCGGGCGTGTAGTTGCCGTTCTTCTGGCTCACGGCCGCCTTGATCGTGTCCAGGAAGATCTGGCGGCGCGCCGGGCTGACGTCGGGGGTGATGACGGTGGCCAGCCGCAGGCGCTGCGCATCCACGCCGGGTGACCACTGCGCCGAAAGCGTGCGCAGGTAGGCGCTCAGGCCGCGCAGCTCGCCTTCACTCAACTCGAAGCGCGGCATGATGGCGCTCAGCTCGCGCCCGCTGGGGTGCAGGCCACCATGCACCGCAGCCAGGAAGCCGGCGTCGTCGAAAGCCTCGTGCCGCTGGTTGAAATTCTTGACGTTGCGAAAGTTCATCGACACGACCGCGTTCGGGTCGCCCGAGAAAATGAAGCGGCCCGCGATCGGGGCCACGAGGTTGACACCTTCGACCGAGCCCAGGCCACTGCGCCGGTGGCAGTTCACGCAGGCCACGGCCGCGCCGCGCGCCTCGATGCCACCAAAGCGCAGGCCCACGATGGGCTGGCCCGCAGCACCCACGCCCTCGCGGTAGATGCGGCGCCCCACTTCCAGGTCTAGGGCGGTGGCGCTGCTGGCCAGGGCCTGGGCACTGCCCGGCGGGCCTGTTCTTTCGCTGGCACTGCCGGCGGCGGGTGCACGGCCGGGCGTGGCGGCCCAGGCAGGCAGCGTCAGGCCGGCGACCAGACAGGCGCCCACCCCCCACCGCCGCAGTGCCGCCAGCAGCGTCATGGCTTGATGTCGAGCAGCTCGACGTCGAACACCAGCGTCTCGTTCGGGCCGATCACCTGGCCCACGCCGCGCTCACCGTAGGCCAGCGCCGACGGAATGACCATCTCCCAGTGCGAGCCCAGGGGCATTTGCTTGAGCGCCTCGCGCCAACCCATGATCACCTGGTTCATGCGCAGGGTGGAGGTCTTGTCCTTCTCGGTGGCGTCGAACTCGACGCCGTCGATGCTGGTGCCCCGGTAGCGGGTGATCACGGTGTCGCTTTCCTGCGGCTTGGGGCCGCTGCCGGCCTTGAGCACCCGGTAAGCCACGCCGTTGCTCAGCGCCTTGGCGTCGGGCTTGAGCTTGTAGGCGGCCAGGAACTCGGTGCCGCGCTTGCGGTTCTTGTCGGCGAGTTCGCGGTGGTTGGCAGCCATGGTGCGGCGCAGGTCGGTCTGCAGCTGGTTCATGGCCACGGTGATCTGCTTCTCCGACATGGCCAGCTCCTTGCTGGCCATGGCGTCGCGCATGCCCTGGATGATCAGGTCCAGGTTGAACGCCACGTCGTTCTTGGTGAAGTTGCGGATCGCCGTCACGCCGGTGGCGTAGCTGATCTGGTCTTGCGGTGTGGTCAGGGTCGGTGCGGCGGCCTGGGCGGCCGTTTGCACCGCCCAGAGGCCGAGCCCGCACATCAAAAGGGCTCTCTTGGATGTCACGCTTGTTGCTCCTGTTTCAGTGTCGCGCGCCATCAGTTGATGACGAAGCTGGACTGGGTGTAGGCCGAGCTGCCAGCCGGGCCGTTGGCACGGATCTGGTAGACATACGGCGTGGCGCTGCGGCGCACGTTGGTCTCGGTCACGGTGAGCACATTGGCCGTGGTGAGCGTGGTCCACGCGGCGTTCGAGCCGGCCGTGGACTGGCGCTGCACGGTGTAGCTGGTGGCACCGGCCACGGCCGGCCAGTTCAGCGTCACCGTGGCACGGGTGGCCGAGGTCAACGCCAGCGTGGGCGCTGCCAGCGGGGCCGGTGCGGCGGGGGCCACAAACGGCACGCTGAAGCTGTTCGATGCCACCGAGGCCACGGCCCCGTTCACCGCCGTCACGGTGTAGGTGTAGGTGTGGCCCAGCACCAGCGGCGTCGCCACCGAGTTGTTGTTGCTGAAGGTCACCGGGCCACCCACCGCGGTGCCCTGGGCTGCCGAGCGCGTCATCGTGCCAATCTGCACTGCAGCGGCACCGTTGTCCGAACGCCAGACGGCGAAGGCCGTCTCGGCGGTGGACTGGTCCACCCAGCTCAGGTTGACCCGGGTGGCGCTGGCAATCGCTGCCGTCAGGCCGCTCGGGGCGGTGAGGAAGAAGTCCACCTTCACCGGCGCCGTCGGCGCCGAGTTGGTGACCACAGCACCCGTCACGTTCTGCGCCATCACGCGGTACCAGTAGCTCTGGCCGGCCGAGACGGCCGTGTCGGCAAAGGTGCGCGTCTGGCCGGTGGTGCCGGTGCGCGGCAGCGCCGTGCCCACCTGCGTGAAGTTCACACCGTCGGTCGAGCGCTCAATGACGAAGGCCGTCTCGTTGGTGGCCGCATCGGTCCAGGTGAGGGTGATGTTGGCCGGGGCGAACGACAGGGCTGCCGTCAGGCCCGTGGGCGTGTTCACCACCAGCGCAGCCGGCGTGGTGACCAGCGCCGTCAGGGTGTTGGACAGGTTGACCGGGCCGTTCTTGGCGGTGACGCGGTAAGCGTAGGTGGTGTTGGCCACCACGCTGGCGTCAAAGTAGCTGCCAGCCGGCGCGTTCACCGTCCACGCGGGTGCCCACACCGAGGTGGGGGCCGCGCAGTTCAGGTTGGCAGCACTGGCAGTGCAACGCTCCACCAGGTAGGCCGTGGCCGGCGTGCCGCCGGTCCAGCCCACCGTCACACCGGCAGGCACCGCCGCGTAGGTGGCGACGACGCCGGTCAGGGCGCCGGCCGCCGCGTACTGCGTGGTGGCGGAGGTGCTGCTGGCCACGCCATTGACGGCCGGCGGCAGACCCGAGGCGTTCACCGCGTTCACCGTGTAGGTGTAGGCGGTGTTCGGGGCCAGGGCGGTGTCGACATAGCCGAAGCTGCCGGCGGCCGCCGTGGCGTTCACGGCGCCACCAGCGCCACCGGTGCGCACGATGTTGTAGCTGGTGACCGCCTGCGCCCGCACCAGGGCCGCCGGGGTCCAGGCCAGCGTCACCTGGGTGTCCGAATTCGGCGTGGCGGTGAGGGTGGCCAGCGCCGGTGCCCCCAGGGTGAAGCCGGTGACGGTGGCGGCGGCCGACGGGCCGTTGCCATTGGTGGCAGTGAGCGTGTACTGCACCGCCGCATCGGCGGGCAGGCCGGTGTCGGTGTAGGCCACGCTGTTGGCCGCCAGTGCGAAGGTGGTGGGCACGCCGTTGACGGTGCGCACCAGGCTGTAGGCCGTCTCGTTGGTGGCGGTGTCGGTCCAGTTCACTTGCACGCTGGAGCCCGATTGACCCACGGCGGTCAAGCTGGTCGGCGCCGAGGGCGGCCCGACGGTGAGGTTCACCTCAACCGGGACGGATGCGGCCGAGCCGGCCGCGCCCACGGCCACCACCTTGTAGGCCACGGAGTTGGCACCCACGGCCGTGGCGTCAACGAAACTGCCGTAGTTGGCCAGGCCAGCGCCCACCGACACGAACGGCCCGTAGACACCCGGGGCCGCCACATCGGCACGCAGCACGTCGAACTTGTATTCGGTGCTGGCGTTGTCGTTCCAGGTCAGCGTCACGCCAGCGGCCGAAGCCACGGCGGCACCTGCAGCCGGCCAGGTCGGCGCAGCGGGGATCGCCTCGTTGGCGTCGAACTTCACAGCGCGCATGAAGTCGTTTTCCTCGTGGCCCAGGATGTGGCAGTGCCACACGTATTCCCAGCCGTAGTTGGCGATGTCATTGACCACCGTCTTGGGGAAGCCCGTGGTCGGGTCGATCTGCGTGAAGCCGAACGGCGAGCCTATGGGCTGCGTCGGGTCCATCAGGCGTTCGCTCAGCGGCACGCCAAAGCCTGGCAGCTCAGGCTTCTTGGCCTTGACCGCCACGATGACGTCCTCCAGCGGACTCATCACGATGGTTTCCTTCCAGCCCAGTTCACGCGGCCCCGGCGGCGAGATCATGCCGTCCCAGCCCACACGGTTGATGATCTGCACGTTCATCAGGTGGAAGTGCACCGGGTGGCTGTCCACGCCGTTGTGCGTGATCTTCCAGATCTGCGTCTCGCCGTCCGAGAAGTTCTCGGTCGTCTCGTCCACGTAGCCCAGCGGGATGGTGGTTTGGGTCAGGGCGCTGGTGAAGGGCAGTTCCACGCCGAAGGTGGCGTTCAGGCGGCCATAGGTCGGGTCGAACAATTCCTGGATGGTCTTGGTCTTGACCAGGTAGTTGGCCTGGGCCAGCCCGCCAACCACCGGGGTGGGCACGGCCAAGGCGTCGTCGGCGGCCACGCCGGTGGGCGAAGCGGCCACCGTCACGGCAGGCACCTCGGCAGCGGCATAGCCCACGCCGGGGCCGGTGAGCGAGATGTCAAAGACCTTGCCGGTGGCTGCAGCCACCGCGCCCGCACCATTGCCACCGGTGAAGGTGACCGTGGTCTGGCTGAGGTCGGTGTAGCCACCACCGCCAGCGGCCGTGGTGGAGGTGGGGTCGGGGTTGGTCAGCGTGACCGCGCCCACACCACCCGAGGTGCTGGCGCGGGCTGCCGTGCCCACGCCACCGGTGAAGGTGACCAGGGGCGAGGCGGTGTAACCCGTGCCCGGGGTGGCAATGGCCACGCCGGTGACGACGTATTTGCCCGCCACCAGCGCGGTGGTGATGGTGGCACCACTGGGGCGGGTGCCGCCGGCCGGGGGTGCCGAGAAGTTGACGCCCGTGGGCGCGACGGAGTACGAACCGCCCGAGGTGACATTGACCTTGTCGATCTTCAGCGTGGACGTGGCGGTGGCGCCGTTGCCACCACCCCCAACAATGGCCACCACCGGTGCCGAGGTGTAGCCGGTGCCAGGGTTGCTGACATTGATGGCGTCGATCTTCAGGGTGGCCGCAGCGGTGGCAGGTTTTCCTCCGGCCACAGGCGGGGTGATGGTCACCAACGGGGCCTGCAGGTAGCCGTGGCCGCCTGCGGTGACCGTGACGCTGTTGATGCCGTTGTTGGGTGTGCCAGGCACGAACTTGAACACGGGCTCCTTGAGCGAACCGGTGTAGATGGTGGCGTAGGTCTGCGTGTCGGGCAGGGTGGCCCAGCTGGCATCAAAGCCGGCATAGGCGGGCTGCGCCACGGTGGGGCGCTCCTGCTCGGCCAGGTAGGTGGCCCGCAGCGCGGTTTGCAGCGCAGTGGGGTCGTAGGCCGCAGGAGCGGCGGCACCCGCCGGCAGAGGCTTGACCACGATCTGCATCATGGTGCGGTTGTTCGGGCCGTAGCCAGGCATGGTGTCTTCAGCGCCGCCGCTGCCCGACTGGTCACCCACGCCGGTGAACACGTCGTTGCGGGGGTCGCCAGCGGGCATGGGCGCGCCAGAATCGTTGTAGACCAGCAGGGTCTTGCCGGCGTACTGCGAGAAGTCAACCACCACATCGGCCCGCTCGGCCGGTGCGAGCAACAGCGACTTGGTGTCGACGTTGAGCACCGTGATGCGGCCCTTGTCCTGGATGTAGGTGATGGGCGAGGGCTCGATCGCCACCAGCTCAGGCAGCCATCCACCCTCGCTGGCAATCTGGTACAGCGTGGGGCCAACGCCCTTCGGGTCGGGCACGCCGCCCATGCGGTTGTCGGTAGGCCAGGTGTCGGGAGTGCACACCGCGCCGGCGGTGCCCACCGGCTGCGGACGGGTGACACCCGCCGCACACGGTGTGGCAGGAACCGCTGCGGGCACCATGTCGATCTCGGTCTTGCCCACCGGGCTGGTGACAACGGTTCCATCAGCCAAGGTGGCGGTGTCCTTGGCCTCGAACAGGTTGAAGGTCATGACCCGGTCGTTGCTGGCGTTGAGCAGGCGCAAGCGGTAGGTGGTGGGGTCCACCGTCAGGGTGGGATAGGCCACGCCGTTGATCACGGGCGTGTCCATCCAGGCTTCGGGTGTGGTGGTGACCGTGTTCTCGGCACCGGCCGGCGAATACTCGCCCGTGGGCAAGGCATAGAGCGAAGGGAACACCGGCCAGAACCAGGGCCCGTAGTGCCAGCGGCCTACGGCGTTCCAGTTGTTCTGCTGGGCCGGGTCCTGCACGGTCTCGTACACATGCGGGAACCACGAGTCGCCAGGGGCGCCCCAGGCGGTGGTGCTCCAGCGCGCATCCTGCAGGGCGATGTCGTCCGGCACGAAGGTACGGTCTTGCAGCACCAGGGGGATGGTGCGCTCGGCCGGGGGCAGCACGGTGCCAACCATGGCCTGCTCGGCGGCGTCGGTCAGCAGGTATCCCGAAGCCATGCCGGCGTACACGTTGAGCCGTGTGGCACCGAACGAATGGTCGTGGTACCAGAGCATGCGCGCGGTCTGGCCGTTCGGGAAGTAGTAGGTCATCGCGCCCGGGCCCGGGTCATACATGTCGGGCACGTTGACCGCGCTGTCGCCGCGCAGGTAGTGCGGCAGCAGGGTCGCGTCCAGACCGCCGCTCACGCTGCCGAACTCGGCGGCCAGGCTGCGCGGATTGGTGGGGTCGGCCTCGTCCACAGGCGTGATCCACTGGTGCGGCGTGCCGTCACTGATCCAGGGCGTGTCGCCACCGTGCAGGTGGATGTCGGCACGGTTCTGGGTGTACTCGGTCATGCCGTCCGGGCCAAGGCCGGCGCCCATGATGGTCTTGTCGGTCGGGAAGAACAGGTCCCCATGGCGTGCCAGCACCACCGGCTTGCCATTGGCGTCGGGGGCGCCAAGCTCGGCGCGTCCGGCGGGCAGCAGGTTGACGAATTTGACGCGCGTGGGCACGCCGCGTGTGGCCGCAATGACCGGGCCCAGGAATCGCGGTTGGTCCACGGCCAGTGCCGGCACCTTGAAGCCCGTCATCTTGCCTGCGGCGTCGGTGCCGTTGATCAGGATGGGCTGGCCATCCGGGTAGGTCAGGGGCACGGCCTTGCTGCCAGGCAACTGGCCGCGGCCATTGCTGGCCAGGTGGTCGATCTGCACATAGCCGCGCAGCACAGTGGGCTTGGCCAGGTCGCTGTGGAAGCGGTCCGTGAACTCGACCACCGCGATTTCATAGTAGTCATCACCCGAGACGGTGACGCCATCGGGCTTGACCCACTTGGAGGCCACGGCCACCGGAACGTACTTGTCGGTGACACCGTCGGCCATCAACTGCGCGTTGGCCGCGCCGGGCAGCGGCAGTGGATCAACGAACTTGCGCAGAGCCTTGCCGGTGTTGATGCCGCCGCCCAGCGGGTCGGCCGTCAGGCCCAGCGCAGCACCTTCAGGCACGGCGTTGACCCGCACGCCCGAGGGGCTGTAGGCGAAGAAGGTCTGGATGCGCGAGGTGCTGCCGTTCTGCAGCGTCACGTCGGCATAGCCGGGGCCGGCCAAGGCCTGGTGGGCGGGCATCAGGCCCGCCATGGCCACCAGGGCAAGGCCCACGGCCTGGGCCACCGGGCTGAGACTGGGACGCTGGGCGCGAGTGTGCTTGGTCATGTCGTGTTACTCCAGAAAGTGCAGATCAGTTGGCCGTGACGCTGAGGGTGGTCCAGGCCGACGCGCCGGTGGGCCCGTTGGTGCGGATCTGGTAGGTGTAGGGCTGGGCATTGCGGCGCAGACCGGTGTCGTTGAACGTGGTCGCCGTCGAGTTGTTCAGCAGCGTGGTCGTGCCCCCGCCCAGCGCGGCGGGCGCAATGCGCTGCAGCGTGAAGGTGAGGCCCGGCATTGCGGCCCAGTTCAAGGCCACGGTGGCACGGGTGGCGCTGGTGAGCGTCACCGAGACCAGGTTCAGCGCAGCCGGCGCGGCCGGCGCCACGAAGGGCACGCTGAAGGTGTTGGACGGCACCGAGGCCACCGCACCGTTGACCGCCGTGACGTAGTACTGGTAGGTGCTGCCCAGCACGAAGGTGGTGTTGTCGTTGAAGCTGACCGGGCCGCCAACGGCCGTGGCTTGCGCCGCCGAGCGGGTGACCGTGCCGATCTGCGTGAACGCACCGCCGTCCGTGGAACGCCACACCGCGAAGCTGGCCTCAGCGCTGGTGGTGTCGGACCAGGTCAGCGTGATGCGGTTGGTGCGCGCGATGGTGGCGTTCAGGCCGGTGGGTGCCGCGAGGAAGAAATCGACCTTCGCGGCAGGCGTCGGGTTCGACTGCGTGGTCACCGCGCCCGTGACGTTCTCGGCCTTCACGCGGTACCAGTAGGTCTGGCCGATGCTCACCGCCGCATCCACGAAGGTGCGGGTCTGGCCTGCGGTGCCGGCCGTGGCCGGCGAGCCGGTGCGGGGCGCAGCGGTGCCGATCTGCGAGAAGTTCACGCCGTCCACCGAGCGCTCGACCACGAAGGCGGTTTCGTTGACCGCCGTGTCGGTCCAGGTGAGCGTGACGCGAGACTGGGCAAACGACACGGCCGCCGTGAGGTTGATGGGCGCACTCACCACCAGGCCCGAAGGCGGCGTGAGAACGGTGGCCGTCAGCGTGTTCGACACGTTCGGCGTGACGCCGTCGGCCAGCGTGCCATTGGTGGCCGTCACCCGGTAGACGTAGGTGGTGTTGGCCACCACGGTGGTGTCCACATACGGGCTGGGCGTGGTCACGCTCGCTGCGGGCAGCCACACCGAGCTGGGTGCCGTGCAGTTGAGGTTGGCAGCGGTGGCCGTGCAACGCTCGATCAGCGTGCTGGTGGCCGGCGTGCCGCCAGTCCAGCTCACCGTCACCTGCGTGGTCGAGTTGGCCACGGCGCTCACGCCGGTGAGCGTGATGGCCGCGTACGGCGTGGTGACCGTGGCCTGCGAGGCGGCGCCCGACACCGGCACCAGGCCGGTGTTGTTCACCGTGTTCACCGCATAGGTGTAGGCGGTGTGCTGCACGGCGCTGGTGTCCACGAAGCTGGTGGCACCGGCGGCTGCACTGAAGCTGACCGTGCCCGCGCCACCGCTGCGCACGATGTCGTAGCGGCTGATGGTGAGGTTGGCAGGCTGGGCCGCTGCGGGCGACCAGGTCAGGGTCACCTGGGTCGGCGAGTTGACCGTGGCGGCCAGGCCAGCCACGTTCGGCGCACCGAGCGTCCACACCTGGGCGGTGGCGTAGGGCGATGAAGCGCCCTGCGCGTTCACAGCGCTCAAACGGTAGTAGTACAGGGTGTTGGTCGTCAGCGCGTTGTCGGCGTACTGCACCGTGTTGGCGGCCAGGTCGCTGCCATTGGCCAGCACGGCCGGCAGCACGGGGGCGAAGTTGACACCGTCGGTGCTGCGCTCCAGCAGGAAGCCGGTCTCGTTCACCGATTGGTCAACCCAGTTCAGGTTCACCTGCGTGCCGGAGCCGGCCACGGCGGTGAGGCCGCTCGGGGCCGCAGGAATACCCGCCGGCAGCGGCGTGTTCACCACCAGCGATTCCGATTGGCCAGCCGCGCCCACCGCGATGACCTTGTAGGCCACCACGTCGCCGCCATTGGCGTTCGGGTTCGGGACGGCAACGTCGACAAAGCTGGTGGCATTGGCCAGAGCGGTGCCCACCGTGGCGAAGGGGCCGAAGACCAGCGGGTCGCCCGCCACGGCCGGCAAGAAGGCGTCGGCACGCTGCACGATGTACTGGTACTCGGTGGTGGCGTTGTCGCTCCAGGTGACCGTGACATCGGCACCATTGGCCACCGGCACGTTGATGCCGGGCACGGCGGGCAGCGCCTCGGTGACCTTGAACTTCACGGGGCGCGCAAAGTCGTTCTCGTTGCGGCTGAGGATGTTGTCGGAGACCGCGTATTCCCAGCCGTAGTCCACCATGTCATTGACGATGGAGGCCGGGTTGCCGCTGGCCGGGTCGATCTGCGTGAAGCCCTGCGGCGAGCCCAGCGGCTGGGTCGGGTCGGCGGCGCGCACGCTCAACGGCAGGCCAAAGCCCGGCAGCACAGCCTTCTTGGGCTTGAGGACGACGATGGTGTCTTCCAGCGGGTTGACGCGCACGGTCTCCTTCCAGCCCAGTTCGTTCTCGGCCGGCGGGTTGATGTGGCCGTCCCACGCCACGCGGTTCACCAGCTGCACGTTGTAGCCGCGGAAGTGCACCGCCTGGTTGAACAGGCCGTTGTGCGTGAACTTCCAGAGCTGGGTCTCGCCGTCGATGATTTCTTCCGACAGCTTGTCCACATAGCCCAGCGGGATCGTGGTCTGGTTGAAGGCATTGGCGAACGGCAGCTCCACGCCCAGCGTGTTGTTGTAGCGGCCGTAGCTGGTGTCGAACAACTCCTGGATGGCCTTGTTCTGCACCACCAGCGCACCCTGCACGGCGCCGCCGTTGGCCAGGTCGACCTGGGCGGTGGCCGTGGTGCCGGCGCCGCCAGGCGCCGCCACGCTGACCTGCGGCGGCTGGGTGTAGCCGCTGCCGTTGTTGGTGATGGAGATGTCGTAGACGCGGCCGGTGGCCACTGCCGCAGCGCCGGCGCCACCGCCACCGGTGAAGGTGATGGTGAGCTGGCTCAGGTCGGTGTAGCCCACGCCACCGATGGTGGTCGGGTCGGCCGGGTACGGCGCGGTCAGGTTGATCTTGTCAATGGTGGCGGCGGCGGTGGCACGGGCACCTGTGGCCCCGGCCATCACACCGAACGACACCGTCGGCACGGCCACATAGCCGCTGCCAGGCACGTCCACGATGACTTGGGTGACCGCACCGCCACTCACCACGGCATGGGCCTGAGGCTTGGTGCCGCCAGCGGGCGGGGCGGTGAAGTTGACCACGGGGGCGGTGGCATAGCCGGTGCCGCCGGCCGTGACGTTGACCACGTTGGGCGCCAGCACCGCCGTGGCCGTGACACCCGTGCCGCCGCCGGCCACCGCGTTGAAGGTGAGCGTGGGCGCAACGATGTAGCCACTGCCGGCGTTGGTGACGGTGATGGCGCTGACCTTCAGCAGCGATTGCGCCGTGGCACCACTGCCCTGGCCGTTGGTGGACGTGATGTCGACCGCAGGGGCCTGCACATAACCCGAGCCACCGTCCAGCACCTGGATGCTGTTGAAGGCCGCGCTGGGCGTGCCTGGCACGAACTTGAAGGTCGGGTCCTTCATGGCGCCGGTGGAAATGCTGCCGTAGGCCACGGTGGGCGAAATGCTGGCCCAGGTGGCGTCAAAGGCGGCGTAGGCCGGCTGGGCCACCAGCGGGCGGTCCTGCGAGGCCAGGTAGGCGCTGGTGATGGCCGTGGAGAGTGCAGCACCAGTGGCGGTGGCCACCGGCGTGCTGCCCGAGGCCGCCTTGACCTTGATCTGCATCATCGTGTGCAGGTTGGGGCCGTAGCCCGGCTTGGTGTCTTCGGCACCACCGCTGCCCGACTGGTCGCCCACGCCGGTGAAGTAGTGGTAGCGCGGGTCGGCGCCGGGCTCGGGGGCGCCCGCGTCGTTGAACACCACCAGCGTCTTGCCGGCGTACTGCGAGAAGTCCACCACCAGGTCGGCGCGCTCGCCCGGGGTGAGCACCAGTGCGGGCCCCTCGACGTTGAAGATGGTGATGCTGCCCTTGTCCAGGCTGTAGAGGATGGGGGTGGGCTCCTTCACCGCCACGGCCGGCAGCAGGCCGCCGTCGCTGCCGATCTGGTACAGGGTCGGGCCCACGCCCTTGGGGTCGGGCACACCGCCGTTGCGCGCGTCCACCGGCCAGGTGTCGGGGGTGCAGAACTTGCCCGTGGTGCCGATGGGCGTGGCACGCACCTGGCCCGCGGCGCAGGCGTCGGCCAGCAGGGGTGCGTTGGCCTGCACCATGTTGACTTCGGACGCGATGCCCAGCGGGTTGACCACCGGCGTGCCATCGGCCAGCACGGCGCTGGCCTGGGCCTCGAACAGGTTGAAGGTGAGGTGGCGGTCGTTGGCCGCGTTCAGCACACGGAAGCGGTAGGTGGTGGGCTCAACCTCCAGCGTGGGGTAGGCCACACCGTTGATGACGGGCGTGTCCAGGTGCGCTTCGGGGGTGATGGTTTCATCACCATAGGCGCCGCTGGGCAAGGCGTAGGCGGCCGGGGCCACCGGCCAGAACAGAGGGCCGTAATACCAGCGGCCCACCGCGTTCCAGCCGCTCTTCTGCGCCGGGTCTTCAATGGCCTCGTACACGTGCGGGAACCACAGGTCGCCCTCCTGACCCCAGGCGCTGGTGTTCCAGAGGCCATCTTGCAGCGCGATGTCCTTGGGCACGAAGGTGCGGTCTTGCAGCACCAGCGGAATGGTGCGGTCGGCCGGCGGCAGGGTGCCTGCAGCCACCAAGGCCTGTTCCTGCGCGTCGGTGACGGTGTACAGACCGGTCAGGCCGGCGTAGTTGTTCAGCCGCGTGATGCCGGCCGACTGGTCGTGAAACCAGAGTTGGCGGGCCGATTGGCCGTTGGGGAAGTAGTAGGTGACCGCGCCTTCGCCCGGGTCGAACATGTCGGGCACGTTCTGCGTGCTGGCGCCACGCAGGAAGTTGGGCAGCAGGGTCGGGTCGGGGATGTTGGGGTCAGTGGCGAACTGTGCGGCCAGGCTCTTGGCATTGGCGCCGTTGGCCTCTTCCACCGGCGTGATCCACTGGTGCGGTGTGCCATCGCTGATCCAGGGGTTGTCGCCGCCGTGCAGGTGGATGTTGGCGCGGTTCTGGGTGTAGTTGGTGTAGCCGTCGGGGCCCACACCGGCACCGAGGATGGACTTGTCGACCGGCAGGAACAGGTCGCCATTGCGGGCAGCCACCGTCGGGTTGCCAGCCGCGTCAGGCGCGCCCAAAACAGCGCGGCCGGCCGGCAGCAGGTTGATGAATTTGACGCGTGTGGGCGTGTTGCGCGTGGCCTCGATCAAGGGGCCCAGGTAGTGCGGCTTGTCCACGGCCAGCGCCGCCACCTTGGCGCCGGTGAGCTTGCCGTTGGCGTCGGTGCCATGGATCATGATGGCCGAGCCATCGGGGTAGGTCAGCGGGAACGACAGGCTGCCCGGCAGCGGGCTGCGGCCATTGCTGGCCTCGTGGTCGATCTGCACATAGCCGCGCAGCGTGGTGGGCTTGGCCAGGTCGGAGTGGAACTTCTCGCTGTACTCGACCGCAGCGATCTCGTAGTAGTCGTCGCTGCTGGCCACGCCATCGGGCTTGGTCCACTTCGACGCCACGGCCTTGGGGATGTACTTGATGGCGCTGGCATCACCGAACAGGGGCTTGGCGTTGAGCGAACCCACCAGCGGCAGCGGGTCAACGAACTTGCGCAGGGCCGCGCCGGTGTTCTGGTCGGCCGGGCCTTCGGCCACCGGCGTCACGCGCACACCCGAGGGGCTGTTGGCAAAGTACGTGGGCAGGCGGAAGGTGCCCACACCGCTGCGGGGCACGGCGTCCACATAGCCGGGGCCGGCCAGCGCACTCTGCATCGTGGCCATGCTGGCCATCAGCGCCAGCGCCAGGCCCACGGCCTTCGCCACGGGGCTGAGTTGGGGACGGTCCTTGCGGCAAATTTGAGTCGACATGGAACACTCCAAGATGGGCCAGCAAGCGGATCGCGCCCTGGCTGAAAAACGTTGAAAAAGCTCCGCCAAGCCGGCTCAAAGAGCCAGATTCACAGGGTCAAAGTGATGGATTGCGGCCAGGCCCTTGCACATGGGGCCCGATCGCGCCGCTCAGCTAACGCTATAAGTGAACGTCAGATTCGGTAATTCATTGTTGCAGCGCAAAGCACCCAATTCGCTGCTTTGGCAGCCTGCACCAACTGTGCGTCTGTTCACAGATCGGCACCCGGCATGCGAAAGATCAAGCCAGCTTCAGAAACCTGAAAGGAAAAAAGCCGCCCCGCTCAGAACAGGTGGTCGTTCAAGACCATGGCGCCGTTTGTCAAGGTGCGGATCAGGCCGCTGGCCTCCAGCGCCGACAGCCGCCGGCTCACCACCTCGCGCGAGGTGCCCACGGCCCTGGCCAGCTCCGAACGCGACACCCTGCGGTGAATCATCCGCGTCTCACCCACCAGCTCGGACATGCCCATCAAGGCCCGCGCGATGCGCTCGTAGACATGCACCAGCGCCAGTTCCTCGATCTGCAGGTTGGCACTGCGCAGCCTGGCCACCAGCTGTCGCAGAAGGGCATGCGGCACGCTGTCGACGGGCGGCATGAAATGCATGAAATCATCGCGCCCCAGGCTCAGCAAATCGGTCTGCACCTCGGCGATCACGGTGGCCGAATGCGGTTGCCCGTCGATCATGCTCATCTCGCCCAGGTGGTCGCCGGCCGACAAGTAGGCGAGGGTCACCTCGCGCCCGCGCCCATCGGGTGCCATCACCCGGGCGCGTCCGGTGAGCAGGATGTGCATGGCCTGTGAGGTGGCGCCGCGTTCAACCAGCACTTCACCACGGCGTGCGCGGCGCTTGACCAGGCGGTCGGCAAGCTCGAGCACCTGCGCTTCACCCATCTGTGAAAACAAGGGGACCCGACGGATCAGGTCGGTGGTGGACAGCATGGCCATGGGCTGACCTTCAACCCTTGCGCCGCAGCGCTGGCGCCGTGTGGGGGCCTACCGCTGTGCCGCCGCAGGCCGCGCGGGCCCGGGCGTCAGCGGCCTTGTGCGAGCGCCTCGGCAACGTCGCCCACCGAGATGCCGGCACGCTCCACCACCAGCAACATCTCGGCATAGGAGTGGGCCCATTGGCCGCTGAAAGTGGCACCGCGACCCTTCAGCACCTGCAAGGCGATGGCATTGGCGCTCTCGCGGTCGCTGCCACAAAACACCTGGCTGGGCTGACACTCGCCAGGCAGGCCACCCAGCACCACGGCGGTCTGGTTGCAGGGTTGCAGCACCAGCCATGTCGTGCCGTCGCGCTCATGGGCAACGGCCTGCAGGCCCAACATCAAACCCAGCCAAGGGGTGTTGGCCGGGGCCTGGCTGAACCTGGCGTCATGCACGGTGCGGCAGTTGACCGGAAAACCTTTGGCCTCCAGGTCCCTGCAGGACTGCGCCAGGCTCAGGGAGCGCAGCCGGGAACGTCTCGAGGACACTTCGGAGAAATGATCGACACGCACGCCCTTCCAGTAGACGACGCCCATCGCGTCCTCGGTGAGCTCGGTGCTGACGGGCGCACGCGCTGCGGGAATGGCTGAGTTGGCCGAAGAAATGCCCACGACACCGTCCAGGCGCGCCGCACCCCGCACGCGCGCAGGGCGCTGAGGCCGTGGCGGCACAACAGGCCACTCCGGCTGCGCGCCGTCAGCACGCCGCCGCCGCTCCAGATCTCTGGCGCTGCCAGCGCGGCTGAGCGTGTGCACCAACGGAGCCAGCACGCCACCTGGCTGGCCCGGAAGGTCCTGGCCAGACCCCAGCTCACCGGAGCGCAGCGTGCCCGGCTTCGCGGGTGTGGCTTCGCAGAAATCGTACATACCCATCCCCATTGCCGCGCACAAAGATCACGCCCGGGTGGGTGGCAATCGAGTCAGGCCCGGCGTTACATCGCAATACCTTTGGACGCCATTAGCGACGATTGGGGCTTGATCTGCATTAGGTCAGACTTAAGGCCGATCAAGTTCATCGACAGCGCGCTGTTGGCGTTCGTGCGGCGAAAACAGATCGGGCTCGGGCTCGGGCACACCCAGGATGCGCTGCAGCATCGCGTCGAACTGCACCAGGTCGATGGGCTTGGGCAGGAAGTGGTCGAAGCCGGACTTCATGGCCCGATCGATGTCGGCGGGCAGCGCGTTGGCGGTCACGGCCACGGTGGGGATGTGCGCGGTGAGCGGGTCTTGCCGCAGCAGCGCCATCAGCGCATGGCCGTCCATGTCGGGCAGGCCGATGTCGAGCAGCATCAGGTCGGGTTGCAGCTCGCGGGCGCGCAGGCGGCCCTCGGTGGCGGTGGTGGCCGTCACCAGCCTGAGCACGGGATGGCGGGCCATGATCTGCTCGATCAGCACGAGGTTCACCTCGTTGTCTTCCACGCACAGCACGGTGGCCGGGCGCAGCTGCAGGGGAGCGAGGGGCACGCGCGGCGCCGATGGCTCGGCGGCGGGGGCCTGGTCGGCGGTGCTGGCGCGGGGCAGCTCCAGCCAGAACTCGCTGCCCTGTCCTGGCGCGCTCTGCACACCGATGCGCCCGCCCATGGCGTCCACCAGGCGGCGGCAGATGCTCAGGCCAATGCCCGAGCCCTCCACCGCGCCGACCTCGGCCCCCAGGCGGTTGAAGGGCTCAAAGAGCTGGCCCTGGCGCTCTGGCGGGATGCCGTTGCCGGTGTCGCGCACGGTGACGCGCACCTGCTCGCCATCGGCGGGCTGGGCGATGAGCGTGACGCCCCCGCCCTCGCGGTTGTACTTGATGGCGTTGGACACGAGGTTGAGCAGCACCTGCTTGAGCCGGGTGCGGTCGGCACGCATGAGCAGGCCGGGCTGAGCCTGCACCTGGAACTGCACGGCGCGGCGCTGGGCCAGCGGCTGCAGCAGGGTGAGCACGTCGGCCAGCAACTCGGCCACGGGCAGGGCCTGCGGGGCCAGGCCGATCTTGCCGGACTCGACCTGGGCCAGGTCGAGCACGTCGTTGATGAGGTTGAGCAGGTGGTGGCTGGCGCCACGGATTTCCTGCACATGGCGCTGGGATTGCGGGGCGAGCTGAGGGTCCAGCTCCAGCAGCTGCGAGAAGCCCTGGATGGCATTGAGCGGTGTGCGCAGCTCGTGGCTCATGCGCGAGAGGAACTCGCTCTTGGCGCGGCTGGCCGCCTCGGCCGAGGCCAGGGCGGCCACCAGGGCCTGCGAGCGCTCAGCCACCAGGTGCTCCAGGTGCTCGCGGTGGCGGGCCAGCTCGGCCTTGGCCAGCTCGCGCTGGGTGATGTCTTCGACGATGACGAAGAAGCGCGTGACCTGGCCCTGGGCGTCGCGCTCGCAGCGCACGGCCAGCGCAGCATGCACCACGCTGCCGTCGGGCCGCAGGTAGCGCTTGTCCAGGGTGTAGCCCTCGCGCCGGCCGGCCAGGATGTCGGCAAACAGCGGCTCTTCCAACGCCAGGTCGTCGGGGTGGGTCATCTCGGCCCAGGTCTGGCGGTACATGTCGCGGCCGTTGCGGCCCAGGATCTCGGCCAGGCGCTGGTTGAACAGGCTGTGGTGCTGGTTGGGCAGCGAGATGGCCATGCCCACCAGGCCGGCGTCGAAGAAGTGGCGAAAGCTCTGCTCGCTTTGCAACAGGGCAATCTCGGCGCGCTTGCGGTCGGTGATGTCGCGCGAGAGCACGATGTAGCGGTCATCGGCCGGCGTGGCGCCCGGCTTGCGGGCGATGGAGAGCTCGAACCAGCTGTCGTCGCCGCCCATGTCGAGGCACAGCTGGGTGCCGGTGGAGCTGCCCTTGCCGGCGGCCTGCTGCAGCGCGGCCATGATGTTCTGGGCCACGGGCGGGGGGAACACCTCGGCCACGGTGCGGCCCAGGAAGGCTTCGGGCGGCATGGCCAGCAGTTCGGCCCGCACGGCCTTGTGATCGTGGAAGCGGCCTGCGATGTCCATCTCGAACATCAGGTCGGGGATGGCGCCCAGCGTGGCGGTGAGCTGGGCCACGGTCTTTTCGGTTTGCGTGCGGGCCACCTCCAGTTCGGCCAGCGAGCGGGTGAGCTCGTCGGTGCGGGCGGCCACGCGGCGGCGCAGGGTCTGGGTCCAGGCCACCAACAGGGCGGCCAGGCTGGCCACCACCGCCCCGCCCAGCAGCGCCCAGTCACCGATGCGGCTGAGCGACGATTCCAGGCCCAGCCCATCGCCAAACCACTTCTCTTCCAGCTCGCGGCGCTCGCCCTCGGTGATGCGCGAGAAGCCGTCGTTCACCAGGGCCAGCAACTCGGTCTGGCCCTTGCGCACGGCGCGGTGGAACTCGCCCGAGTACAGCGGCAGGGTGTGGCGGAACTTGCTCTCCACCCCCAGCAGGTTGAGCAGGTAGAGACCGGGGGGCTGGTCCACACAGAACACGCGCAGATCGCCCGCAGCGGCGGCGGCGGTGATGGCCGTGTAGCTGGCGTAGGGCTTCAGGTTTTGCACGCCTCGGCGGTGCAGCACCTCGATGCAGGCGTCACCCTCCTTCACGCCCACGGTGAAGCCGGTGAGCGAGGCAGCGTCGACGATGCCGCTGACGCTCTGGTGGAAAAAGATAGGCACGTCGATGCGCGCATGCGGCGCCGAAAAGTCGTAGAGCTTGCGCCGCGCCTCGGTCTCGAACATGGTGTCGATGACGTCGGCCTCGCCGGCCAGCAGGGCCTTCTGCGCCTTGGCCCAGTCCATGGGCTGGAGCCGCACCTCGATGCCGGTGCGTTGGCTCCACAGGGCCCACTGGTCCACCAGCAGGCCCTGGGCATGGCCCGAGGCGTCGTGGAACACGTAGGGCGGGTAGTCGTCGTCCATGACCACGGTGATGGCTTTGGGTGGCACGGCCCAGGCCGGGGCCGCGCACGCCAGCAGGCCCACCACGGCCAGCCGCGCCAGCCGCCACAGCCACGCCCCCACCAAGACAGTTCGCCTCATACCCTGTCGCCCCTGAGCCAAAAGCGCTGGCGGCCAACGGTGTACTGCCCATCGGTCCGCGCGCCCAACACCCCACTTTACGGGTTTGGGGTGGGGTTTGGCCGCCCTGCGGCAAATGAAAGCGCGGGCAGGCCGCGCAGTGGCCCGCTCAGGTGGGCCAGGCGGCCAGGCGCAGGCGCAGGGGCGCGCCGGGGGCGGGCATCACCGTGGTGGCTGGGCCAGGCCACTGCACAGGCAGCACGCCGGGCAGGCCGGCGGCGGCGCGGCGTGCCGCCTCGCGCGCGGCCTTGGCGCGGCGGGCCTTGGACGACTTGGCCTTGGCCGGCGGCAAGGCCTGGGCTTCGGCCGCAGGCGCTGCAGCCTCGGCAGCGGCGGGCGCAGGCGCCAGCAGCTCGGCGGTGGTGGCAGCCACGGCGGCCAGCGGGCGCGGGGCCGCCGCTGGCGCAGCCGGCTGGGCCGGGCCGTCGAGCCGGATGGTGCGCACCGGCGCGGCACCGGCGTTGCCACCCAGTTCGTCCCAGGCCTGGCGGGTCTGCTGCTGCCAGTCGTCGGCGCTGCGGATGATGGTGGGCTTGATCAGCACGATCAGCTCCTTCTTGCGCGCGCTGTTGGCGCGGTTGCCCATCAGCGTGGCGGTGACGGCCGTGGCGTTGCTGCCGGGCAGGCCCGATTCGGCGCGGCTGGTCTCCATCTGCATCAGGCCGCCGATGGCCACGATCTGGCCGTCGGGGATGCGCACCATGGTGTCGGTCTCGTTGATGCTGGAGGACGCCAGCGGCAGCTTGTAGCTGCCCAGCGCGCCCAGATCGACCTGCTTGTTGCGCTCGGTGACGGCGCTCACCGAGGGGTGCACGTGCAGCGTGATCATGCTGCCCTCGTCGATCTGTGGCGTCACGTCCAGCGCAATGCCCGAGAAGAAGGGCGTGAGCGAGAGCGTGGGCAGCGTGGTGGTGCCCACGGTGTTGGTGCCGCCGCTGGCCACGGTGCCGCCCGAGATGTTGGTGACGAAGTAGTCGTCGGTGCCCACCTTCAGCACGGCTTTCTGGTTGTTCAGCGTGGCCAGGCGCGGGCTGGAGAGGGTTTGCACCTCGCCATGCGTTTCCAAAAAGCCCAGCACCGACTGGAAGCCATTGGCCGCCAGTGACAGGCCGAACAGCCCGGTACCCGGCGTGGGCAGGGGCACGTTGTCGTTGAGCAGGCTCACGCCCGCCGGCACGGTGGGGTGGCCCGCGGTGTTGGCCAGCAGGGTGTTGCCGGTGACGCCGCTGAGCTGGCCCACGGTGGCGTGGCCGCGCAGCAGCGACCAGTCGATGCCGCTCTGGAAGCCTTCACGCAACTCCACCGAGACGATCTTCACGTCCAGCATCACCTGGCGCTCGATGGCCAGACGTGCAGCCGCCAGCAGCGACTCGACCTGGCGCAGCTCGTCGGGCATGGCGCGCACGGCGATCATGCCGCTCTGCGGGCTGAGGATGACGCTGCGCCCGTTGGCGGTGCCGACCATGCCGCGCAGCGCGTCGCCCAGCTCGGCCCACAGGTCGTTGTGCGAGGTGGTGCTGATCTGGCTGCTCTCAGGCTGCTGCGCCACCTGGTTGGCGCTGCCGAAGCCGCCGCTCAGGCCCTGGTTGTTGGCCGGGGCCGCGCCCGAGCTCACGCGCGTGTCGCTGCGGCCGTCGCGCTTGGAATGCAGGTAGTTCACCACGAACACCCGCGACTGCATGGTGGGCGGGAAGATGGTGATGCGCCGGCCGTCGATCTTGAAGTCGTAGCCGTAGACGTCGCGGATGGACTCCAGCGCCTCGCGCAGCGTGACGCGCCGCAGCGTCACCGAAATGGTGCCACCCAGTTCGGGGTGGGTGAGGATGTTGACGCGCTGATCGGCCCCCAGGGCCAGGAACACGTCGCGCGCCGGAGCGCCGTTGACGATGAGATCAAAGCGCGGCTCGGCCTGGCTCTCGGCGGCCGGTGCCGGTGGAGGCGAAGCCGCTGCGGCGGCGGCCTGGGCCACCGGCCCGGGTGCGGGCGTGGGGGCCGCGGCGCGGGCGGCCATGTCGGCCTGCAGTGCGGGCTGCTCGCCCAGGGCCTGCAGCGGGGTGCGGTTGCCCAGCGGCGTGGCGGTGCTGCCCAGCAACGAGGTGCAGCCCGACAGGGCCAGCTGGCACAGCACAGCCAGCGTGGTCAGCATGGGGAGGATGCTGGGGCGTGACGGAGCGTTCATGGCGATGGGTCCTTGGTGACCGGTTTGGCGGGACGAACCTCCACGCCGGGGTACAGCGAAAACTTGCGGGTGCCCGAGGCGTCGCGCAGCCAGACGGTGCTGCCCTCGATGCGTTCGATGCGGGCTTCGCCCAGCTTGTCGCCCACGCCGCGCGGCCAGCCGCGCTCGATGACATAGGGCTTGCCGTTCAGCACCATCAGGTGCCGGGGCGGGGTGGCGGGGTCGGCCGGTCGGCCGGTGGCGTCAGCCGCACCCGAAGCCGCGGGCGCGGCGGGGCGTGCCGCTGCGGGTGGCACGGTGGGGTCGCGCTGCAGCGCGGAGCCCTCGTCGGCGCGTGCCGGCAGGGCGGCCAGCGCACAGACCAGGATGAGCAGAGGCTTCATGGTGCGCCCCCCTGCAGCCAGACCTGCAGCCGCATCACCGGCGGGCTGGTGTCGGTGCCCAGGTGAAGTTCGCCCCAGCGCAGGCCGGGCAGGCTGCGTTCGAGCTCGCGCACGAAGGTGCTCAGATCGGCGTAGCTGCCCGCCACGTCCAGCTCGGCCCGCTGCCAGGGCGGCAGGCCGGCCGCAGCGGCACCCGAGGCGGCGGCCACCGGCGCCGGCGCGCGGCTGGCCAGGTGCACCAGGCTCAGGCGTGGGTGGCGCTTGAGCGCCAGGGCCAGCAGGTCGGGCAGGTGCACGGGCGCCTGGGCCTGGGCCCGGGCGGCGGTGACCTGCGTGGCCAGGGCTTGCTGCTCGGCCTGCGCGGCCCGCACGGCGGCCAGCAGGCGGTCTTCCTCCCTGCTGCCGTTGGGGTGGTCTTGCGCCAATGCGCTCACCTGGGTGCGCAGCTGGGCCAGCTCACTGCCCTGCTTGAGCTGGCGGGCGGCGCGCTCGCGCTGGCCGGCCAGGGTGGGGGTGAGCACGGCCTGGTCCAGCGCGGCCAGCATCAGCAGCGCCACCGAGGCGAACAGGATGCCGCGCTCGCGCAGCGAGAGCGCGTCGATGCGCTGGGCCAGGCGGGCCAGCAGGGTGGGCAGGGAAAGGGTCATGGCCGTCCCTCCGGTTCAGCGGTGGCGGCGGCCGTGTCGGTGCGGTCGGCCGCGATGCGGAAGGCCCAGCCCCGGCCGCCCGGCAATGCGGCGGGTCGCAGCGCGTCGGGCTGGCCGGCGCCGCGCAGGCCCTGCCCGCCGGGGCCGGCGTATTCCACGCGCACCTCGGCCAGTGGCCGGCCGCGCAAGGCGGGGCTGTGCGAGAGCTCGGTGATCCAGGCCTGCAGCGCGTCGGGCTCGAGGGTCATGCCGCTGATCTCCATGCGCTCGGGGCTGAAGTTCAGCTCGGTCACCCAGGCGGCCGGCGGCACGGTGCGGGCCACCAGGGCCAGCAGGTCCGAGTGGGCCCAGCCGGGCCGGGCGCGGCCGCGCTCCAGCTCGGCCAGCAGCAGGCGCTGCTGCGCCAGCTCTTGTTCCAGCCCGCGGAGCTGCTGCTGCAGCGTGGCCGGGTCCACGCGCTGCTTCTGGCTGTTGAGGCTGCGGGTGAGCTGCTCGCGCTCGGCGCGCTGGCGCGCCTCGGTGAGCTCGCCCTCCTGTCGCAGGCTGCGGTTCTGCATGGCCATCCACCCGCCCAGGCCGGCCAGCGCCAGGGCCAGCGTGGCCAGGGCACGGGCCATGGCCGCCGCGGAGAACTGCTTGCGCGGCTGCAGCAGCAGCGGGGTGTGGAGGTTGATCTGTTGTGCCATGGTGGGTTCCCCTCAGCGCGGCGCCGCGTCTTGCCGCAGCAGGGCGCCCAGCAGGGGTAGGCAGGCGCGCTGTGCGCCGTCCCAGGGGCCGCCTTGTTCGGCGCCCGGCAGGGCCTGTGCCAGGTCCAGCACCTGCACGCGCAGGCCCAGCACCGACTGCAGGTAGCTGGCCAGTGCGGCGCTGCTGGCGCCGGTGTGCAGCAGCAGCTGGGCCACAGGCTGTTCGGGCCAGGAGCGCTCCCACACGTCGAAGCTGCGCTGCAGCTCCACCACCAGACGGGGGGTGGCCTCGGCCTCGTCGGCGGGGCTGCCCAGCTCGTAGGCCATGGCGTCGCCGGGCCATTGCAGGCCGGTGGCTTCCACGGCCTCGTAGGCCAGAGGGGCGGCAGCCAGCGGCGCGGCGCTGTGGCGCTCGGCCACTTCGGGCAGTGTGGGTTCCCATTCCAGGCGGCGGCTGTAGTACAGCTCGTCGCCAATGCAGATGGTGAGCAGGCACAGCGGCCCGTGCTGCACCAGGCAGGCGGTGGCGCGGTCGGCCAGGTCTTGCCGGGCGGCGGCACGGGTGTGCAGATTGCGCTGGGCGGTGTCCACGATGTCGATCACCGTGGTCTGCAGGCCGGCGGCCTGGGCCAGTTGGCTGGTGGCCTTGAGCGCGTCGTTGGTGGCGGCCACCACGAACAGCTGCTGGCGCGCCGGACCCTGCGGGTTGCCCACCTGCATCACGTCCAGCGTCACCTCGTCCACATGGCGGCTCACCATGTCCTTGATGCGCCAGCGCGCGGCTGCCTTCAGTTCGTCGGGAGGCACGGCCGGGGCCTCGATCTGCAGCATCTGGTAGTCGGCCAGCGGCATCACGCCGATGGCGCCGGCCACCGGCAGGCCCAGGCTGCGCACGGCACGGGCGCGGGCCTCGTCGTCGCCCACGGGCAAGGGTTGCACGCCGAAGCGGGCCAGGCTGGGGCTGGCGCGGCGCAGGTCCAACACGGCCCAGGCGAAGGCGCCCTGGGTGAGGCTGAAGGCCAGGCGCTCGGTGGCGGCCTGCTCGCGCTGCCAGGGCCATCTCATGACGACACCTCGGGGTTGGGTGTGGCACACATGTCAGTGGTTCTCGCGCTGGTAGATGAGGTTCTCGGCCCCACGGAAGGCGCCGAAGGTGACGCGCGCCGAGGGGTCCTTGTCGTAGGTGCTGCCACACCAGGCACCGCGCAGGTAGGCCATGCCGGCCCCGGTGGTGGCGGCCTTGGTGGGCGTCCAGGTCTGCAGGCAGCTGGCGTCGGTGGCTGATGTGCCCAGGCTCAGCGCCACGTCGAAGGTGCCGCCGCGGCTGCTGCCAGGCGCGGCGAGTGGCAGGTTGGCCCGGCCGGCGGCCAGCGTGACGCTGGTGCTGCCCATGTTGCCGTCGGCGCTGGTGAGGGTCTTGCGCAGGTTGCCGTAGCTCAGTTGCGTGGCCAGCAGCTTGGTGCAGCTGTCCAGCGTGTTGTCGGCAAACGCGGTGCCGTTCCAGTACTGGTTGGCAACCGGCAGGTTCAGGCCGCGCGTCTGCGAGCCCATGGCGTTCATCAGGCGCAGGCGGCCGAAGCGCAGCGGCACGGTGGCCACGGTGACGTGGTCGTTGCCGTTGGCGGGGCTGTCGGTGTCGAGGTCCAGCGTGCCCATGGCCACGCCGTCCAGGTCCACCGGGGCCACGCCGAACACCGCCGCATGTGGCCCGTCGGGGCTGGTGCCGCGCAGCGCGCTGGCGGTGAGGGTGATGCCACTGGCCACGCCATTGGCCCAGCTGCCGGTGGAGGTGCCCAGGGCCAGGCGCGGAGTGCCACTGGTCTTGAACGGCGTGCTGCCGGCAATGCCCGCCAGGTTGTGGTTGCCGGCCGAGGTGAGATCGAGCCGCGCGTAGGGGCCGGTGTAGTTGGCGGTGGTGGCGCCCAGCGCGTTCTGCGCAGTGAGCGTGTAGCCCAGGCGGAAGGCTTCGTCCAGGTGGCTGAACGTGCTGGCCGTGCTGCAGGCCGCCGCCACGCGGTGCGTGACGCTGCCGCCGCTCAGCGCGAAGCGCGCGGGCACGAAGCGGCCGATGCGGTTGCTCTGGCTGCCGGCGCTGTTCACCACCACGGCGTCGAGCGCCAGGCCCGAGCCCAGGTAGTTGCTGACCACGCCGGTGGTGTTGAGCAAGAAGCTGCCCACCTCGGTGTACTGCAGCGTGCCCACCGTGGCGCTGCCGCCGCTGAACGAGGCGCTGGCAATGCTGCCGTTGTTCAGGGCGCCCAGCACGCCGGTGGCGGGCGTCTGGCTGCCGGCCACCGGACTGAGCGTGGTGGCGCTCTTGAAGCCGGCCAGCTTGCCGCCGGCCTTGAGCGCGGTGGCCGTGGCGGCTGCGGCGGGCGTGCCGGTGTTGCCGGCGTCGGCGCCGTTGGTGAGCATGGCGCTGGCCCAGCCATAGCCCGAGACCGTGGCGCTGAAGTTCGCGCCGGCCGGCGCGAACACGTTGTCGGTGGCGGCCGAACCGTTGGGGTTGGGCGTGGCGCCGTAGGTGAGGCCGTCCACCAGCACCACGAAGGGCCGCACGGTGAGGGTGTTGCTGCTGCCACTCACGGCCGTGGCCGAGAGGCTGAGCGAGTCGTCCAGCGCGTTGAGCGTGTAGCGGCCCACGTCGCTGGTGCCCAGGTTGAAGCTGGCCACGCCGGCCGTGAAGCTGAGCGTGAGGTTGCTGGCCCCCGGCTGGGCTGCCGGGATGCTGAGCGCGGGCGAGACCACGGTGGGCGCGGTGTAGGGGCCGCCGGCGTCGGTGCGCCAGAACTTCAGCGCCCGGCTGCCGGTGTAGTCGGTGGCCACGCCGCAACTGCCGGTGCTGGGGTCCTTCTTGATCAGGCTGAGCGTGAGGTCGTGCGGCCGGCCGGCCACGGCCACATCGCCGCCGCTGACCTTGTTGTTCAGGTCTTCGGTAAAGCTGAAGGCGTTGTCTCGGAACTGGATGGCCGTGGCGGTACGGGCACTGGACGGCAGGCTGGGGTCGACAACGTTCACCGCCACGTTCTGCGACAGCGAATGCGACAGCGTGAGCGTGGCGCTGCCCTGGTCGAGCAGCGCGAAGCTGTAGGTGGCGTTGCCGCTGTTGGCGGCGCCGCTGGCCAGCGTGCCGTTGGGCGGGGTGCTGGTGGAGGCCACCCAGTTGCCCTGGCCGCTGTCGGTGCTGAGCGTGACGGTGCCGGTGTAGTTGCTCACCAGGGCCGAGCAGGCGCTGTTGGCGCAGGCGCGCACCATCACGGCCGCTGGCAGGCAGGTGGAGCCCGAGGTGGACGCGGGCACGGCCTCCACGTGGTCAAGCTGGATGCAGGCGTGGGTGACGGCCATGTCCAGCGCCACGTCGGCCTGCGAGATCTCGTAGTTGTAAACGTGCACCTCGTCAAGCAGGCCGTTGGCCGAGTTCTCAGAGATGCTGCCCGGGCCCTTTCCACTGCGGTTGTCGCCCAAGTAGAGCGTGCCCAGGCTGACGGGCATCAGACCGGTGGTGGTGCCGGGCTTGGTGGCCGCCAGCACGCCGTTCACGTAGATGCGCAAGGTGCTCTGGTTGCTGCCGTTGCGCAGGCTCCAGGTGGTGGCGATGTGCACCCAGTCTCCGCTGGTGAAGGTCTGTGCCGCCGTGGTAGCCGTGAGCGTGGTGCCGGCCGAATCGGCCACCACGAAACTCAGCGAGCCGCCGGAATTTCGGGTCAGGAAAAAGGCGCCGTTGTCACTCATGGTGGCGTCGAACAGCATGGCTTTGGGGCCGGTGCTCCAGGCCACATTGCTCTTGACCCAAAGCGACACCGTGCCGGCCTTGCCCACGCCCGAGTTGATATTGAGGGCCGTGTCCACCGCGTAGCTGGCAGGGCTCTGGTCGTCGGGGATGTTCAGAGCCCTGCAGACCTTGCCCGAGGCCGTGGTGTTGACCGCCGCGTTGGCCCGAACACCGTTGTAGCCATTGCCGGTGGAGTCGGCCACCTCGCCCACGCTGCCGCTGAGGCCAAATTCGTCAAGCCGGTACTCGGCCAGCTTCATTGGCGTCCCCGAGGGGATGAACCAGCGTATGGCCGAGCCGTTGGCGTTGTAGCCGCTGTTGTACGAGTACTGCGTGTAGTCGCTGGTGCTCACCTGCACACCGATGGTGCCGTCAGAGCCCGAGGCGTTGCCACTGCCGTACTGGTACTTGAACTCGCCGTTCTCGAACAGGATGACCTGGAAGCTGTAGGGCGTGGAGGTGTTGTACTGGTAGACGTTGTTCCACGACACCACCAGGTAGCGGTTGGGCGAGCTGCCCTTCTGCTGCCAGGTGACGCTGCCGCCGCCGAATTGGCCGTTGGGGTTCAGATCGGCCCAGTAGGGCACGATGACATTGGTGGGGTTGGTGGCGACGCAGCTGTACCAGGGGATCGAGCCACTGACCGGCAAGGCCGTGTTCTGCCACAAGCGGAACGTCCCGGTGTCGGAACCAAACTGCAGCATGCCATTCGAGAGCACCCGCACGCTGCTGTAGCTGGTACCGGCAAACTTGAAGACGAAGCCGCCGGTGAGGTTGATGACGTAGTAGTCGTCGTCGCCTGGGTACTGGGTGCAGGCTGAGCCCTGCCAAGCGGTGATGGTGGTGGTGGTGCTCTCCCACGCATACACGTCACTCTTGAACGTGTAGGTGGAGCCCCAGGCCGGCGCTGCCAGCCCGAGCACGGCAAGCCCCACCCACCCCCACCAGCGTGGGATGCGGCGCAGGGGCTGCAGGGCAAGGAGCAATGGCGCAAAAGGCATGGACGCATGACCACCGGTCCGTGGGAACACGGATACCGGGGCCATCCCATTGTGGAAAGCACCCAGCCCTTCCAATGGCTGGAAAAGGCGCCTAAAACGGGGCGATTGCGGGCGCCAGCCCCAGGCCCGCGCCGGGCTCAGCGCGCCAAGGTGGCGCTGAGCTGTCGCTCCACGTAGGTGGTGTCGGGCGCGGTGGCGGTGTTGGGGCAGGCACCGGCCGTGGGCGCGTTGCAGGCATTGGCCACCACCTGGAAAAACGCAAGGCTGGTGGCGCCATCGCTCACCGTGCCGCTGCCGGGCGTGCGGCTGCAACTCACGGTGACCGTGAAGCCCGAGAGCGAGCCCGCCGGCGTGAAGGAGGTGGTGGCAAAACAGGCCGGCGCCGCGCCCGGCGGGGCCGGGTTGCGCAGCACCTGCCAGGCGGCCCACTCCAGCCCGGCCTTGGCGGCCAGCTGGGCACGGGAGTGGTCGAGCTGCGCGGCGGCCCCCAGCTGCTGGCGGCTGCTGATGCCGGCCAGCGCGGCCCCCAGGCCGGCCAGCACCACCAGCAGCATCACCACCGAGACCATGGTGAAGCCGGACTCAGGACGAGGTGCTCGGGGCAGGCTCGGGCCAGCGCGCGGCCGCTCCGGCGCGGCCCGAGCACCCTCTCGGAGGGTGGCTGCGGTACTCCGTGGCCGGGTGCCCCTGTTCATGGCAGGTTGTCCACGTGGATGGCCTGCACCAAGTTCACGGTCTCGGTGCCGCCGGTGGTGGGCGTGGCCGACAGGCCCAGCCTCAGCGTGATCAGCCCGGCCCGGGCCGCCACGCCGTTGGCGTCGTAGCTGAAGCTGCAGGTGCTCACGCCTGTGGCCAGCAGGCTGCTGCTGCCGCTGCCGGGCGGGTCGGGCTGGGTGACCACGAAGCCGTAGCCGGTGGTGCGGGTGAGCGTGCCGGCGGCCAGGTCGCAGCGGTAGGTGACAGGCTGACCCACGGCAAACACGCGGTAGGGCGGTGCGAAATCGCCCACCGGCAGCCCGGCCAGGCTGCTGATCGTGAGCGTGCTGGCGCTGCCCGCCGCGTTGGTGGCCACGCGCCGGTTGGACGTGCCCTGCTCGACGGCGGTGCCGTTGGCAGCATAGGCGTCGGAGCCGGTGATGCCCGGGCCCAGGTTGTAGAACACCAGCTGTTGCGAGGCGGTGACGGTGAGCGCCGGGCCCACCAGGTCGAAGCTGGTGTCCACCGTGCCGAACTGCAGCGCGCCGCTGCCCTCGGTGGCGTAGCGGGCCGCCCCGGCGGTGGGGATGAGCTCCAGCGCCGTGCCGGCCGCGTTCACCCGGGTGCTGTTGGGCAGGGCCAGGCGCAGGTCGCGGGCCATGACGCGCAGCGCGGCGTCGGCGTTCTCCACCAGCATGGCGCGGCTGGCGGTGCTGAAGTAGCCCTTTACCGGCTCCAGGATGAAGCGCCCCACCACCACGGCCACGATGGCGGTGACGACGATGACCATCACCATCTCGATCAAGGTAAAGCCTGCGTGCCCCGAAGCGGGTGGCTCAGGCCAGCGCCGGGCCGCTCCCAAGCGGCCTGAGCACCCTCTTGGAGGGTGGGGCCGGTACCCCGGCACCGGGTGTTCCATTTCAGTAGGCCGCATTGGGTGCATGGCGGGTGCGGTAGCCGTCCAGCCTGGCGGCGGCGCCGTTGGGGCCGGTGACGGTGACGGTGATGCGCAGCGCGTCACCACTGGCCGCGGTGATGCTGCCCAGCGGGGCGGCCACCACGCTGACGCTGGCGCTGTAGCCCGTGAGCCCCGCCACGGCGGTGTTGGTGATGTCGACGATGGGGGCCATGCTGTAGCCGTGGTAGTCCACTACGTTGTCGAACTGCGGGGTGGTGAAGCGGTTCTCGCCGGCATTGGGGCCCGTGCCCTCGGCCAGCGAAGCACAGCCGGCGCTGCTGGTGGCGGTTTCCAGGTTGGCGTCGTCGGGGTCGCAGTAGGTGAAGGGCATGAGCTGCACTTCCTCCATCAGCGCCTCGGCGATGGCCAGCGCCTGGCGCTGGATCTGCGGGTCGGCGCTGGCGCGCACTGCCACGCCGAACACCTGCATCACGCCGGCCAGGCCCAGGGCCAGCACGACGATGAACATCACCAGCTCGACCAGCGAGGTGCCGCGCACATGCGCGTGCGGCAGGGCGGGAGCAGGTGGGGTTTGGGGGTGGTGCATGGCGCGGCCGACGCCCGCCAGGGCGTCAAAGCCATGCTAGGGCGCAGGGCGCCGGGCAAAGCCTCAAGAAGGCGCCTGGATCAGGCCTGTTTCCGGAGCGATCTGCAGCTGGCGGCTGAAGCTGCCGCTGCCGCTCACCGTGATGCTGAGCGTGCTGCCACTGGAGGTGACGGCGCTGCCACTGTTGCCAGAATTGAAGGTGACGCTGCCGGTCTCGGCGATGCAGTTGGCGGCGGCTGACGGGCAGGTGAGCGTGGCGATGGTGCCGCCGGCCGCATAGGCCAGCGTGACACCGGTGGTGGCCACCGTGGCCACGATGGGCCGGCGCTGGGCCAGGGCCATGCGGCGCGCGGCCTGCAACTGGCTCACGAGCGTGTCGCTGTAGGTGCGCAGGCTCCACATCGTGGTGTCCACCATCTTGGGCACGGCCACCACGGCCATGACGGCGGTGATGAGCATCACCATCACCAGCTCCACCAAAGTGAAACCAGCGGCCGGCCGGCGCCCCAGGGCGCCACCGTGCCGCCGGTGGGTGGCGTGTGCGCAAGGCGCAGGGGTCATGGGATGCCGGTGGCGGTGAACTTGGCGGTGGTGGCGTAGCCTGAAAGGTTCAAGACGCAGTCAGTTTTGGTGGCATTGGGCCCAACGGCCGCCGACGTGATGGAGTAGGACGCGCCCCCCGGCCCCTCGGGCAAGGCGCCAGCCTGAAGGGCCCCGGCCACATCGACGCAGTCGGCAACGGTCACCCCTAGGCTCGAATTGGCCTTGCGGGCCGCGTAATTGGCTGCCGAGGCCGAGGACAACGCCCCGGCAATGCCGTTCAGTGAAGCCTTCTTGGCGTCGTCGCTGAGGTCGATGAACTTCGGAATGGCCACCGCCGACAGGATGCCAATGATGACGATCACCATCACCAGCTCGATCAGGGTGAAGCCCCCTTGGGCGCGCCGAATGGCAAGACTTTGAACTTTCATGGTGATTCCTTCGGAAAGTGGGCGGGGACGAACAAAAGCAGCTTGGGCCGCCAGGGCATGAAGACGGTCTTGGGTGTCCTATCGGCACACCGTCGCCGGAACTTGAGGACTGGGGTCGGGCTCATGAACCGGCACCCTTGCCCATGGCCGCCGAGCCCATGCTCCACAGCGGCATGAAGATGGCCATGGCCAGCAGCAGCACCATGGCGCCCACGACCAGCAGCAGCACCGGCTCAATGGCGCTGGAGAGGCCCTTGATGGCGTGGTCGGTCTCGCGTTCGTACATCTCGGCAATCTCCACCAGCAAGGTGTCGAGCTCGCCGGTTTCCTCGCCCACGGCGATCATCTGCATCACCACCGGGGTGAAGATGCCGGTGGCGGCGGCACAGCGCGAGATGCTCTCGCCGCGTTCCACACCGTCGCGCATCTGGTGGATGCGCACCGCCATCCAGGCGTTGTCCACGGTCTGGGCCACCACGGTGAGCGCCTGGCTGATGGGCACGCCGCTCTTGCTGGCCATGGCAAAGCTGCGGGCGAAGCGGGCGAGCGTGGCCTTGCGCACGATGTCGCCCACGATGGGCAGGCGCAGCTTGCTGCGGTCCCAGCGGTAGCGGCCGTCCTCGGTGGCCAGCCAGCTGCGTACCGCCAGGGTGCACCCCACCGCCAGAACCAGCAGCAGCGGCCACCAGGTGAGCGTGAAGCTGGAGAAGCCCAGCAGCAGCCGGGTGATGAAGGGCAGCTCAGTCTTGAAACCCTCGAACATGCGGGCGAAGACCGGCAGCACGAACAGGTTGACCACCACGATGGCCGCCACGATGGCGATGATCACCATGGTGGGGTAGCGCAGCGCCTGCTTGATGCGGGCCCGCACGTCCAGCTCGAACTCGATGTGCTGGGCCAGGCGCAAGAAGACCTCGGTGAGGCGCCCCGTCATCTCGCCCACGCGCACCATGGACACATAGAAGGCGTTGAACACCGCCGGGTGGCGCGCCATGGCGGCCGAGAGTTCGCGGCCCTGGTCCAGGCTGGCGCGCAGGTCGGCCAGCAAGGCCACGAGCGACACCTTGGCGGTGGAGGCCTGCAGACCGGCCAGCGCCCGCAGCAGCGGCACCCCCGCCTTCTGCAGCGTGTAGAGCTGGCGCGAGAGCACCAGCGTGTCCTCGTCCGAGACCTTCTCGTTCAGCAGCGCCTGCAAGCCCGATTGGCTGGGGGCCGAGGCGCTGGCCCCGGCCACGGCCACCTGCACCGGGGTGACGCCGCCGGCCAGCAGCTGGTCGGCCACGGCGTTTTCGCTCTCGGCGTCGGTGCTGCCGGTGATGAGCTCGCCGCGGGCGTTGCGGCCGCGCCAGGTGTAGGTTTGCATGGGCTTGGGCCTGGGCTCAGCCGGTCACGTCGATGTCGGACGCGATGCGCATGGCCTCGGCCACCGAGGTCTTGCCCAGGCGCACCAGCTCCAGCGCGTGGTCCATCATGGTGTGGCCCTGCATGCGCTGGCGCGCAGCGGCCAGGAAGGCGTTGGGGTCGGCGTGGGTGGCGGCGTGGGTGAGCTGGCTGTCCATCTCCAGCATTTCGTACACCCCCGCCCGGCCGTGGTAGCCGGTGTTGTTGCAGGCCGAGCAGCCGCGCCCGCGCTTGGGCACCACCGGCGCGGCGCGCTCGCCCAAGGCGGCCTCCAGCCAGGCCTGCTGCTGCGGGCTCAGGTTTTGCGTCTCGTTGCACTGTTCGCAATTGCAGCGCACCAGGCGCTGGGCAATCACCGCCTGCAGCGAGGTGGCCACCATGAAGGCCGGCACGCCCATGTCCAGCAGCCGGAACGGCGTGCTGATGGCGTCGCGGGTGTGCAGGGTGCTGAGCACCAGGTGGCCGGTCATGGCGCCGCGCAGGCCGATCTCGGCCGTTTCGGGGTCGCGCATCTCGCCCACCAAAATCACGTCGGGGTCTTGCCGCAGCGTGGCGCGCAGCACCCGGGCGAAGGTGAGTTCGATCTTCTCGTTCACCTGCACTTGCGAGAGCCCGGGCAGCCGGTATTCCACCGGGTCTTCCACGGTGATGATCTTGTGTTCCTCGGCATCGATCTCGGCCAGCGCCGCGTACAGCGTGGTGGTCTTGCCCGAGCCGGTGGGGCCGGTGACCAGCACCATGCCCGAGCTGCGGCCCAGGATGTCGCGAAAGCGGGTGAGCATGGCGGCGGGCATGCCGATGCTGTCAAGCCGGCGCACCGCGTTGTCTTGCCCCAGCAGCCGCATCACCACCGATTCACCATGCTGGGTGGGCAGGGTGGAAAGGCGCACATCCAGCGTGCGGTCCTTCAGGCGCAGCGTGAAGCGGCCATCCTGCGGCAAGCGCTTTTCCGAGATGTCCAGGCTGGCCATCAGCTTCAAGCGCTGGGTCAGCGCGGCGGCAATGCGCTTGTCGGCCTGGGCCTGGGTCTGCAACACGCCGTCCACCCGGTTGCGGATGATGAGCTCGCGCTCCTGAGGCTCCAGGTGCACGTCGGACGCGCCGGCGTGCATGGCGTCTTCAAACAGCGACTGCAGCAGCTTGACGACCGGCGCCTGCTCCTGGCCCACGCTGGCCTGCAGGGCGCCGAAGTCCACGGCGTCGCCCACGTCCTTTTCCAGCGCCTTGGCCAGGCCGGTGATTTCCTCGGTGCGGCGGTAGTGCTTGTCGAAGGCGATGGGCAGCTGGCTCTCGGCCACCACCGCCATCTGGATGGGGCGGCGCAGCAACCGGGTGAGCTCGTCGTAAGCGAACAGGTCCAGCGGGTCGGCCATGGCCACGGTGAGGTGCTCGCCCTTGTCCTCCAGCACGATGGCGCGGTGGCGCCGGGCGGGGGATTCGGCCAGCAGGCGCACGGTCTCGGCCCGCAGCGGGAAGGTCTTGAGGTTGACGAAGGGGATGCGCAACTGCGCGGCCAGCGCCTGCACCACGGCGTCCTCGGTCACCACGCCGTGTTCGATCAGCAGCCGGCCCAGGCGCTTGCCGGTCTGTTTGCCTTCTTCCAGCGCCTGCTGCAGTTGCTGCTCGGAAACGAGCTTTTGCTGCACCAGCACGTCGCCCAGGCGCAGCTTGGGCGGGCGAGCGGGCGCGGGGCTGGTGGCGGTGGCGAAGGACATGGCGCAGGCAGGGGCAATCGCGAAGCGGCCCGGACGGCGGGCCTTTGGCGAAATGCTAGGCGCCCCCGTCCCCTGCCATGCCCCGAACAAGGCCCCAAAACACGGGCAAATCGGCCCCGCCCCGGCCAACCGGGCGTGAGCACCTGCTTGCAAATAAGCCCCGATAACCGGGCAACTTTTGGCCCCGAACGGACTCCAGGCTTTCAGGGCCAGTCCTATACTGGAGCCACTTGCGTGCGTTGGGAAGCGTCCATCATGGGTTCAAAACTGAAAGTTGCCGGTCTGCTGACCTTGGGCGCCATTGCCGGCGCGCTCACCACCATCCAGGTGCAGGCCATTGCCCGCAACACTTACGGGCCCCTGCCGCTCGAAGAAATGCAGCAGCTGGCGGCCGTGTTCGGCATGGTCAAGGCCGACTACGTGGAGCCGGTGGACGAGAAGAAGCTGATCACCGACGCCATCAGCGGCATGGTGGCCGGGCTCGACCCGCACTCGGTCTACTTCGACAAAAAGACCTTCAAGGAATTCCGCGAGGGCACCACCGGCAAGTTCGTGGGCGTGGGCATCGAGATCGGCATGGAAGACGGCCTGGTCAAGGTGGTGTCGCCCATCGAAGGCTCGCCCGCCTTCCGCGCCGGCATCAAGAGCGGTGACCTGATCACCAAGATCGACGACACCGCCGTGAAGGGCCTGGGCATGGACCAGGCCGTCAAGAAGATGCGCGGCGAGCCGGCCACCAAGGTGGTGCTCACCATCTACCGCAAGAGCGAGAGCCGCAGCTTCCCCGTCACCATCACGCGCGAAGAGATCCACGTGCAGAGCGTGCGCGCCAAGCTGATCGAGCCGGGCTACGCCTGGCTGCGCGTGAGCCAGTTCCAGGACCGCACCACCGAAGACTTCGCCCGCAAGCTCGACGAGCTTTACAAGCAAGACCCGAACATCAAGGGCCTGGTGCTTGATCTGCGCAACGACCCGGGCGGCCTGCTGGAAGGCGCAGTGGCGCTCTCGGCCGCCTTCCTGCCGGCTGACGCCGTGGTGGTGAGCACCAACGGCCAGATCCCCGACAGCAAGGCCACCTACCGCGCCACGCCCGACAACTACATGCACCGCCTGGGGCAGGACCCGCTGAAGAAATTGCCCGCCGCCCTGAAGAAGGTGCCCATGGTGGTGCTGGTGAACGAGGGCTCGGCCTCGGCCAGCGAGATCGTGGCCGGCGCCCTGCAAGACCACAAGCGCGCCCTCATCATGGGCGCCCAGACCTTCGGCAAGGGCTCGGTGCAGACGGTGCGCCCGCTCACGCCCGAAACGGCTTTGAAGATCACCACCGCGCGCTACTACACGCCCAGCGGCCGCACCATCCAGGCCAAGGGCATCGTGCCCGACGTGTGGCTGGACGAGACCGCCGAAGGCAATGTGTTTGCCGCGCTGCGCACCCGCGAAGCCGACCTGGAGAAGCACCTGGCGAATGCCAATGACAAGGGCGCCGAGGTGAAGGACGCCGCACGCGAAAAGGCCCGCGAAGAAGCCCGTGCCAAGCTCGAAGAGCAGTACGCCAAGAGCAAGGAAGCCCCCAAGCCCCTGCCCGAATTTGGCAGCGCCGAAGACTTCCAGCTGGCCCAGGCGCTCAACCGCCTGAAGGGCCAGCCGGTGATGGTGAGCAAGACCATGTCGGAGCGCAAGGCTGAAGCCAGCACCGAGTGAAGGCCGGTGACCGACGATGAGTTGCTGCGCTACTCGCGGCACATCCTGCTCGAAGAGATTGGCATCGAAGGCCAGGCGCGCTGGCTGCAGTCGCATGCGCTGATCATCGGCGCCGGTGGCCTGGGCTCCCCCGCCGCCATGTATTTGGCCACCTCGGGCGTGGGCCACATCACCCTGGTAGACCACGACACGGTCGACGTCACCAACCTGCAGCGCCAGATCGCCCACACCCGCTCTCGCGTGGGCCAGGCCAAGGCCGAGTCCGCCCGCACCACGATGCTGGCCATCAACGACGGCCTCCGCGTGGACGCCGTCACCCAGCGCGCCGACGCCGCCCTGCTGGACACCCTGGTGGCCCAGGCCGACGTGGTGCTGGATTGCACCGACAACTTCGCCACCCGCCACGCCGTGAACGCCGCCTGCGTGGCGCACCGCAAGCCGCTGGTGTCGGGCGCGGCCATCGGCTTTGATGGCCAGATCTCGGTCTACGACACACGCGATGCGGCCCTGCCCTGCTACGCCTGCATCTTCCCGCCCGAAAGCACGTTTGAAGAAGTGCGCTGCGCCACCATGGGCGTGTTCGCGCCGCTGGTGGGCATCATCGGCACCCTGCAAGCGGCCGAGGCGCTGAAGCTGCTGGCCGGCATTGGCAGCCCGCTGGCCGGCCGGCTGCAGATGCTGGACGCCCGCAGCATGCGCTGGGACGAGATCCGCATGCCGCGCCAGGCCAACTGCCCGGTATGCGCAGGCCAGCGCACCACCGCTCCGGAGCGGCCTGCGAACCGCTGAGGCGGCGGCTGAGGTATGCCTCTCAGCCGGGTGCGCCATCTGATCGCCAAGCGCTGAACTGGCCTGCGGGTCGGCCTTTGTTCGGCCGGTGCTTTTGCACAGCCCGGGTAAGCTGCCCCCATGAACGCGACCAAGTCTGACCTCACCGCCCGCAACTTCCCCCGCGCCGTTGAAGACGCGCGCGCCGCCTGCGCACCCGACCCCTACAGCGGCCCCGAGAGCAGCTACCGCCTGGCCTTCGACGACAGCGAGTTCCTGCTGCGCGACGAACTGCGCCCGGTGCGCATGCAGCTGGAGCTGCTCAAGCCCGAGCTGATCCAGCAGGAACAGGGCATCGAGAGCACGGTGGTCATCTTCGGCAGCGCCCGCATCCTGCCCGCCGACGTGGCCCAGGCCCGCTTGGCCGAAGCACAAGCCGCTGGCGACGCCGCCGCGCTGCGCCGCGCGGAGACCCAGGTGGCCATGAGCGCCTACTACGAAGAGGCGCGGCGTTTTGCCCGCATCGTCACCGAACGCTCCAAGGCGCTGGCGGCGCCGGTGTTCGTCAGCACCGGCGGCGGCCCCGGCATCATGGAAGCCGGCAACCGCGGTGCCTTTGAAGCCGGTGGCAAGAGCCTGGGCATGAACATCGTGCTGCCGCACGAGCAGGCGCCCAACCCCTACATCACGCCCGAGCTGTGCTTCCAGTTCCACTACTTCGCGCTGCGCAAGATGCATTTCCTGATGCGCTCGGTGGCGCTGGTGTGCTTCCCCGGCGGCTTCGGCACGCTGGACGAATTGTTCGAGACGGTGACGCTGATCCAGACCGGCAAGAGCCGCCGCCGGCCCATCATGCTGTTCGGCCGCGCCTTCTGGGACAAGCTGATCAACTTCCAGCACCTGGTGGACACCGGCATGATCAGCGCGGGCGATCTGGAGCTGTTCCATTTCGTCGAGACCGCCGAAGAGGCCTGGGACAAGTTCGCCGCCTACTACGAGTTCGAAGCCAAGCGCGACGAGGGCGAGTACGCGGACGATTGAAGGCGCCACAATCGGCGCCATGACGCAAAACGTGACCCTCATCGGCGCCCCCACCGACATCGGTGCCGGCGCCCGTGGTGCCAGCATGGGGCCAGAAGCCCTGCGCGTGGCCGACATTGCCGACATCCTGCGCAGCCACGGCGTGGACGTGCAAGACCGCGGCAACCTGCAAGGCCCCAGCAACCCCTGGCTGCCGCCGGTGAACGGCTACCGCCACCTGGCCGAGGTGGCTGCCTGGAACCAGGCCGTGCACGACGCCGTGCATGCTGAGCTGCAACTCGGCCGCCTGCCCATCCTGCTGGGCGGCGACCACTGCCTGGGCCTGGGCAGCATCAGCGCCGTGGCCCGGCACTGCCGCGAGACCGGCAAGAAGCTGCGCGTGCTGTGGCTGGACGCGCACGCTGACTTCAACACCAACGCCCTCACGCCCAGCGGCAACCTCCACGGCATGCCGGTGGCCTGCTTGTGCGGCCACGGCCCGCAGGAGCTGATCAGCATTGGCGGCCAAGTGCCGGCCATCAACCCCAAGTGGGTGCGGCAAATCGGCATCCGCAGTGTGGACGCCGGCGAGAAGCGCTTCGTGCACGAGGCCGGGCTGGAGGTGTTCGACATGCGCTACATCGACGAGATGGGCATGCGCCACACCATGGAGCTGGCCCTGGCCACGCTGGACGCCAACACGCACCTGCACGTGAGCTTCGACGTCGACTTTCTCGACCCCGAGATCGCCCCCGGCGTGGGCACCACCGTGCCTGGCGGCCCCACCTACCGCGAGGCCCAGCTGTGCATGGAGATGATCGCCGACACAGGCCGCCTGGCCAGCTTGGACGTGATGGAACTGAACCCCGCCCTGGACCTGCGCAACAAGACCGCCGACCTGGCGGTGGACCTGATCGAAAGCCTGTTCGGCAAGAGCACCCTGATGCGCAAGTAAGCTTTGGCTGGCTGCTGGCGGCGCATAGCTGTCATTCCCTCGCCGCCACCACCGCCGTCATGCCAGCGCACGGCCACTCCGTCATGCCCGCGCAGGCGGGCATCCAGGTCTTCAGCGTCGGCTGCAGCAGCGCAGCGGCG
>WBZX01000191.1_pt1 | contig 48342 bp, 40 predicted proteins | sample 5204211 | NCBI WGS metagenome assembly WBZX01 (sample SAMN12344362, study PRJNA552823) | activated sludge metagenome | biome: Activated sludge suspended growth; feature: Nitrification reactor; material: Wastewater; isolation source: activated sludge from nitrification reactor of wastewater...
GACGCCACCTATGATGTACCCGGCATTGGCAATCTGCTGGATGTGCTCTGGGAAGGTGCGTTCAAGAAAGACGGCTTCTATGTTGCCATCGTGCTTTGGAATGACGATGCAGGCATGACAGTCACCATCCCTGACAAGCCATGGGTCAATGGCAAGTTGCGGGAAATGCTGGATGAACTGGTGGCCTGTTGAGTTGCGCTGTTTCAGCCATCTTATATGAGGTGGGTTTTATCCCATCGCCCGATTCAACCAACACAGGAGCACTACTATGCCTGACCCCTCGCAAGATTCATCCACACCCAATCAACCCCATTCCCTGCGAATCATCAAAATTGGCACCTGCTCCAGCCTGACCGGCAAAAGTACCCTCGGATATCACATCGGATGCAATGACCAAGCCGAGATTTGCTTTCGTATGGCATCGAATACTGGTGGTGGCTACTTCAGCCCTAACTGGATACCTCTCAATGCAATTCTGTCAGCCATGGAGCAAGCCCCGAAACCCCTAACCTCGTTTGCGCTGATGCCGTTATTTGCAGGCAAAACAACAAAGGAGGGCATCCAGTCGCGAGAGCAGGCCAAGCGTGGCAACAGAATCAGTCCCGTCAACACGGAAACCATGGAGGCAATCTTATAACCAAAAACAAATCGGCAGACCGGAAGCCATCTTCCAGTCTGCCGTTTCCGTTATACTTATCCACAGTCAGTCACCAAAATGACTGGCTATTGCCCCTGGTCAAAATTCAATGCGCGCCAACAGCCATGGCGTCAGTCAGTGCTTCCGCTCCTGGCTATTTGAGTGTAAAATCTCACTTTCCGTGGTGAAGTTGCTACGACCAGTATACAATACGGCCCCCTTCTCTGGGGGCCGTTTTCATTTACATCGTTATTTTAGTGCTCTTGATATATGTCTGCATTACGATTTTGTCCTTACTGTTCAATTTCTCACCCTGAGAGCGAAATGCGAAGAGTTCCCACTAAAGGTGGCAGTAAATGGCGCTGTATCAAAAGCCTTAAAGCATCGCGCAAACCATCGGCCGAACGCGATGCTTTCGGTAAGAAAATATCCGCCGAAAACTCTGCCGCACGTTCATTGAAACAGCGCATCATCAACGAAACTCAAAACAACTCGCTTGGCAGCTAGGCTCCCCCGCCGGGGGTTTCAGTCTCAAGAATCGGAACTACTACACCTGATACGCCCATCGTGGTTGAACAGATACGCAGCTATACATCCAGGTTGTTGACTCCTAGTGCATTGCCTTCGATAAATGCACGGCGAGGTTCCACCTGGTCACCCATCAAGGTGGTAAAGATTTCGTCTGCCGTGATGGCATCGTCGATCTGTACCTTGAGCAGGCGGCGGACTTGTGGGTCCATGGTAGTTTCCCACAATTGTTGTGGATTCATTTCGCCCAAACCTTTGTAGCGCTGGATATTAATGCCCTGGCGGGCCTCGTTGAGCAACCAATCCAGGGCTTCCTTGAAGTCAACCACGGGGCGGCTTTTTTCACCGCGCTTGACGTTAGCACCTTCGCCCAGCAGGCCTTGCAGCAACTCTGCCGTCTTGCGGATCTGGCGATAATCACCGCTGTTGGTCCATTCGCTATCGAGTGCAGTGCTTTGCAGGTTGCCGTGTACGTATTTGTTGATTTCCAGGCGGTAGTTACCTGTTTCCTCATCCAGTACGACGTTGACCTCGCTTTGTGTCCCGGCAAGACATGTTCGCAGTGATGTCGCTGTGCTTTGCGCGCCGGTTTCGGTCACGAGATCAAACACGGGCATTTCCAGCACAGCACGCAACACAGCTTCTTCGTACAGCGGTGACAGACGTTTGATGACGGCTTCGGTAAGGAACATTTCCTTGGCGATAGCCTTGAGTGCATCGCCTGCAAGTACGTTACCTCCCTGCTTGACCGCTAGCTCGGCACCGTTTAATGCGGCTTGCAGCAGGTGTTCGTTGAGTTCGTGGTCATCCTTGAGGTAACGTTCGTCCTTACCTTGCTTGACCTTGTACAGCGGCGGCTGGGCGATATAGATGTGGCCGCGTTCGACCAGTTCCGGCATCTGGCGGTAGAAGAAGGTCAGCAACAAGGTGCGAATGTGAGCGCCGTCGACGTCAGCATCGGTCATGATGATGATGCGGTGGTAACGCAGTTTTTCGACGTTGAAGTCATCCTTGCCGATCCCGGTGCCCATGGCGATGATCAACGTGGCGATTTCCTGGGAGGAGATCAGTTTGTCGAAACGTGCGCGTTCCACGTTGAGAATCTTGCCCTTGAGTGGCAGAATCGCCTGAAATTTGCGGTCGCGGCCCTGCTTGGCAGAGCCGCCTGCGGAGTCACCCTCGACCAGGTAAAGTTCGCACAACGCAGGATCTTTTTCCTGACAGTCCGCCAGTTTTCCAGGCAAGCCCAATCCATCCATCACCCCCTTGCGGCGGGTCATCTCTCGCGCCTTGCGTGCCGCTTCACGGGCACGGGCCGCTTCAATAATCTTGGAACAGATAATCTTGGCATCGACCGGGTTTTCCAGCAGAAAATCCGCCAGCTTCTGAGCAACCACTTCCTGAACAACCGGCTGTACTTCGCTGGAAACCAATTTATCCTTGGTTTGTGATGAAAATTTAGGTTCCGGTACCTTGACCGATAACACACAGGTCAGACCTTCACGCATATCATCACCAGCAGTATCGACTTTGGCTTTCTTTGCCAGTTCGTTTTGTTCGATATAGTTATTGAGCGTGCGGGTCATTGCCGTACGCAGGCCTGTCAAATGGGTACCGCCATCGCGTTGTGGAATATTGTTGGTGAAACACTGCACACTTTCTGCGTAGGAGTCGTTCCATTGCATGGAGACCTCGACCGTCATGCCGTCCTTTTCACCTACGGCGTAAAACACCTTGGGGTGCAGAACGGTTTTGCTACGATTCATGTATTCGACAAATCCTTGCACCCCGCCCGAATGAGCAAAGTTTTCGCTCTTTCCGTTACGTTGATCGATTAACTCAATTTTGACGCCATTGTTGAGAAAAGACAGTTCACGTATGCGTTTGGCAAGAATTTCAAAATGAAATTCGACGTTGGTGAAGGTTTCCGTCGCGGCAAGAAAATGCACTTCGGTACCGCGTTTTTCGGATGTCCCCGTTACCGTCAACGGCGCAACCGGCACACCTCGCCGGAACTCCATCTGATGAACCTTGCCATTGCGGTAAATCTTGAGGCGCAGCCAATCCGACAAGGCATTGACCACAGACACCCCTACCCCGTGCAAACCGCCGGAAACCTTGTAGGAGTTCTGGTCGAATTTGCCGCCTGCATGCAATTCGGTCATGACGATTTCGGCAGCCGACCGCTTGGGTTCGTGCTTGTCGTCGTCCTTGATGTCGGTAGGAATGCCGCGGCCGTTGTCGGAGATGCTGATTGAATTGTCCGGGTGAATGATGACTTTGATATCGTCGCAATGCCCGGCCAAGGCTTCGTCGATGGCGTTATCCAACACCTCGAACACCATGTGGTGCAGGCCGCTACCATCGGAAGTATCTCCGATGTACATACCGGGGCGCTTGCGTACAGCGTCCAGTCCTTCGAGGATTTTAATACTGGATGAATCGTAATCGGTCATAGTTTTGGTTTCACGTGGAACAATAAGGTTTGCTCTTGTATTCTCGATACTTTACTAGATGCGCATCGGCATTACGACATAACGATAGTTAGGCTCGTCGGGAATAGTCACCAGGCAACTGCTATTGGCGTCAGCAAACGAAAATTCTGCTGTTTCGCTCTGTACATTATTAAGTACATCAATCAGGTATGTGACGTTGAATCCGACATCCAGAGGATCTCCGCTGTAAATAACTTCCAGATCTTCCTGTGCTTCTTCCTGCTCGCTGTTGCTGCTGACAAGGCGCAAACTGTTCGAGCCAAGAACCATGCGAATACCGCGATATTTTTCATTTGAAAGTATGGATGCACGCTGCATGGCTTGTAGGATTTCCATGCGATTTACGCTAAAGCGGTTTTGATGTCCGATCGGTATCACCCGATTGTAGTCTGGAAATTTTCCATCAATAACCTTTGAAATCAATCTAACATTTGAAAATTTGAAATTTGCCTGACTGGCAGAAATTTCGATGACGACTTCGTCTTCACTGTCATCCAGCAACTTGATCAACTCGGTAACGGTTTTGCGTGGAAGTATGATTTCCTGTTTTTCGAAACTTTGACCAAGATCGGCACAGATATAGCTCAACCGGTGACCATCAGTGCCAACGACATGCAAACGTTCACCATTGATCTCGAGCAATAAACCGTTGAGGTAATAACGAACATCCTGTTGAGCCATTGAAAACTCTACCTGTTTTAACAGCTTACGCAGGTCTTTCTGAGCCATGTGCAGCGTCAACTGCGTATTTGGTGTACGCGACATGATTGGATAATCATTTGCCGGTAAAGTCTGCAAGTTAAATTTACTTCTACCTGCACCTACCTGTAATTTCGATTCCTGGTTTGTCAGCTTGATGGTGCTGGTTTCCGGTAATGACCGACAAATATCCAGAAGTTTCTTGGCAGATACCGTTGTTGAAAAACTTTCAGAAACATCGGCTTCTACAGTCATCGAAATCTGCATCTCAAGGTCGGTTGCAGTTAACGAGACAACACTATTACTCCCTTCAAACAGTAGATTTGAAAGTATGGGTAATGTATGACGGCGCTCAACGATGCTGTTAACGGCCGATAGCGGTTTGAGCAGTGTGTCTCGACTGATATTGATATTCATATATATACCTTGATAACAGATAATAAGGCGATGTTTTTACTGTTGATAATATGTTTTTTTTAAATAAATCAAAATATTAAGTTATTTTTAATATGCTTGATAACTAGTCGGTAAGCTGTGGATAATTCATGAACACTTTTTTAAGTGTGTTTAAGTTCGTATTTTATCCCCAGTTCATACACATCAATATAAAGAGCTTGTTCAATCGCCTCTAAGGACTTGGAGTAATAGGCTGTATTCTTTTGCTAGCGTTGGTTCTGTCAATTTAAGGCTGTCGATTTTCTTGCACGCATGCATGACGGTCGTGTGGTCGCGCCCCCCAAAAGTTTCCCCGATTTCAGGGAAGCTACTGTTGGTTAAATCACGCGATAAAGCCATTGCAATCTGTCGAGGTCTGGCCACATTTCGCGTTCTTTTCTGCGAATACATTTCCGCAACTTTGATTTTGTAATAATCGGCAACGGTTTTTTGTATGCTCTCGATAGTGATCGATTGCACCCGACCAATGATGTGCTTGAGTGCTTCCTTGACCAACCCGGTATCAATGGGCTTACCGGTAAATTTTGCCATGGCAATCACGCTGTTAAGGGCACCTTCTAGGTCGCGCACGCTGGAGCGGATATTCTTGGCGATCAGGAAAGCAACATCTTCGTCCAGTTTAACCTTGGCGGCTTCTGCCTTGTTGATCAGAATAGCGACGCGCATCTCGAGTTCCGGTGGTTCGACCAATACGGTCAGACCCCAACTAAACCGGGTTTTCAGTCTATCCTCGATACCGCTGATTTCCTTGGGTAGGGTGTCGCAGGTAATAACGATTTGCTTATTTGCACCAATCAGGGATTCGAAAGCGTAGAAAAACTCTTCCTGTGTGCGTCCTTTACCACCAAAAAACTGAATATCGTCAATCAGTAGCAGATCCAGCGAATGATAGCGGCGTTTGAATTCGTCAAAAGCTTTGTGCTGATAGGCTTTAACCACATCAGAAACGTATTTTTCCGCGTGCAAATAACCAATTCGGGCATCCGGATTGTGTTCGCGTAAATGGTTGCCAATCGCCTGAATCAAATGGGTTTTACCAAGGCCAACCCCGCCGTAAACAAATAATGGGTTATATGCGCTACCCGGGTTTTCGGCGACCTGGAGGGCAGCAGCTCGAGCAAGTTGGTTGGCTTTACCGTTGACGAAGTTGGCAAACGTCAAAGTAGGGTTAAGTCCATTACCTTCGGGTTTATCCGTGCTGCGCGATCTTTTTTGAGCAGGGGCTGGTTTCGTATCAGATTCCACCACTCTGCTTTCTGCTGCAGGAGTGCTTTCTTTTTCAGCGGTAGCAACAGCAATTTCGACAGAAATGGGCCGGGTAAAAAACTCCTGTCCCCATAATTGGATGTTTTCAAGGAATTTATCCTTGATTTCTTTCATCACATAGCGGTTGGGTGCGAGAATGCGCATGACCTCGCTGCTTCCTTCCAGTTTCAACGGCCTGATCAGCGTGTTGAATTGCATGGCCGAGAGCTCGCGCTCGAACCGACCCAGACAAGCAAACCAGAAGTTTTCCATGAGTTGTGAATGGTGTTGGGAAACAACGAAGTTACAAGACTGGAGATTCTAGTCTTTTTATTGAGAGTTATCCACAGCCCGAGAAGATTATTTAGGTTGACAAGATGGGTGTTTGCGCGTTCTAATTACGCCCTTTTAGGCTTTAAGCTATTTGAAAGAGGTTTGCGATGAAACGTACCTATCAACCTTCTAAAGTTCGCCGTGCCCGTACGCATGGCTTTCTGGTGCGCATGAAGACCAAAGGCGGTCGTGCTGTAATTAACGCACGTCGTGCCAAGGGCCGTGCCCGCCTCGCAGTCTAAACGTTCGTAAGCGCGTGACTGGTTACGGCTTTCCCAGCCGTTACAAACTCTTAAAAACGGATGAATTTTCATCCGTTTTTAGTTTTCGCCGTCGCCTTTTTGGAGAAAAACTAGCGCTGCACAGCATGCCCAACACCTTTGGGTATCCAAGAATTGGCATCGTTGTCAGCAAAAAGGTGGCTCGGCGTGCTGTTGCAAGGAATTATATGCGGCGCGCTTTACGTGAATGGTTTCGCCATTATCGTACACAAATTGCCGATCTGGATCTGGTGATACGGGTAAACAAACCATTCGGCCGGAATGAGTTCAACCAAGTACAGGTGGAATTGGTGCAATTGTTGGAAAAACTGAAGCAGCGCTATCGCCTTCGACAAGAAAGCAACAGTGACCCGGATACTAATTTGGCTGGTTAAGGCCTATCGATTTGCGATCAGCCCTGTTCTGGGGAATAATTGCCGGTTTTCGCCGACCTGCTCAAACTATGCAATTGAGGCTTTGAAAGCTTATGGGCCATTGTACGGAAGCTGGCTTGCCATCAGACGGGTATTGCGTTGCCATCCCTGGCATCCCGGCGGACACGATCCTGTGCCTTAGGCACACTGAATAACTGCGTTATCAAGAAAGCTTTGATGGACAATCAACGTCTGATTTTATTTCTGGTTTTTTCATTTTCCATTCTGATGCTGTGGGATGGCTGGGAGCGTCAGCACGCGCCAGAAATCCTTTCCCCACAGGTTCAGCAAAATGTCGCCAAATCACAAGATGTACCGACAGTATCCCGGTCCGGTCAACCTGCGGCAATTGCGCAAATTACAGAAACAGGTAGTCTGGGCAAAGGTGAGAAACTTTTGGTGAAGACGGACTTGCTTGAAGCTGAGATCGATACCCTTGGTGGAGATATCCGGCATTTGGAGTTGCTACGCCACAAAGCCACTGAAGATAAAACCAAGAATTTTGTTCTGCTGGACGACAGGCAAAAATCTCACCTCTACGTTGCGCAATCCGGTTTGATCAGCAATGGCCTGCCTAACCACAAAACCTTGTATACCGCTAAAGCCGGGGCTTACGCGCTGGCTGATGGTAGCGACAGCCTGGAAGTGAAATTAAGTTGGCAGGATGCTGCCGGGATTCAGGTGGACAAGGTTTATACCTTCCACCGTGGCAGCTACGTTATTGACGTGCGTTACGATATTCGTAACGGCTCGGGTACTGTTATCGAGCCATTTGCCTATTTCCAGTTGGTGCATGACAGCGCATCTGCCGAAGGTTCCATGATGATGCCGACTTTTACGGGTGCGGCTTATTTCACGGAGACTGACAAATTCAAAAAAATCAGTTTTGACGAGATGAAGAAGGCCAACTTGTCGAAAAATGCCAACGATGGCTGGATAGGTATGGTTCAGCATTATTTTGTTAGTGCGTGGCTGCCCAAGCAAGAAAGTGCTCGAGAGTATTACACTGATCAATTAGGTAACGATTTATTCTCGGTAGGCTCAAAACAGAGCATGGGCACGGTTGCGTCTGGCGGAAGTGGCACTATTGGAGCACGTTTATTTTCCGGCCCGCAGGAGCAGGCACATTTAAAAGAGGTAGCGCCCGGGCTTGAGTATGCGGTTGATTACGGCTGGCTGACAGTAGTTGCAACACCATTGTTTTGGCTGCTTTCACAAATCCAGAAACTGGTGCAAAACTGGGGTGTGGCGATTATCCTGTTGACTGTGCTGATCAAGGCTGTGTTCTATCCCTTGTCTGCCGCCAGCTATAAATCAATGGCACAAATGCGCAAGGTTGCACCACGCTTGCAGCAAATCAAGGAGCGTTATGGGGATGACCGTGAAAAGCTGCATAAAGCCATGATGGAGTTGTACAAGAACGAGAAAATCAATCCTATGGGGGGATGCTTACCAATCATCGTCCAAGTACCTGTTTTTATTGCTCTTTACTGGGTTTTGCTTGGTAGCGTCGAAATGCGCCAGGCACCGTTCATGTTATGGATTACCGATTTGACGGCTACCGACCCATACTTTGTGTTACCGGTGCTGATGGGAGCTTCCATGATTATACAAACCAGTCTGAACCCCACACCGCCAGACCCTATTCAGGCCAAGATGATGAAGATCATGCCGGTCGCGTTTAGTGTGTTCTTCTTCTTTTTCCCGTCGGGGTTGGTACTGTACTGGCTGGTTAACAATATTCTGTCCATCGCTCAGCAATGGGCCATCAATCGCAGTATCGAAGGTGGCAGTAAAGCCTGATGCCATCGCCGCCATAGCCACCGCTCCGGGGCGCGGTGGTATTGGCGTGGTGCGGGTCTCTGGCTCTCACCTTGATACTATTGCAATAGCTATCCTGGGAAATTGCCCGGCCCCGCGGCATGCTGCCTATCTTAGTTTCATGGATGCCGACGGTTCAGTCATTGACCGCGGCATCGCACTGTATTTTCCTGCACCGCATTCCTACACCGGTGAACATGTGCTCGAACTGCAAGGGCATGGCGGTACAGCGGTATTGCAGCGATTGTTGCAGCGTTGCCTCGACCTTGGCGCTCGCTTGGCTGAGCCCGGCGAGTTTACCCGACGGGCCTGGCTCAATGACAAGATGGACCTTGCACAGGCTGAAGCGGTTGCCGATTTGATTGAGGCATCAACCATGCAGGCGGCCAAAAGTGCGATGCGCTCGCTTGCTGGTGAATTTTCGGCACACATCCATGCCTTGCGCGACCGCTTGATCAACTTGCGTATGTATGTCGAAGCCTGTCTGGATTTTCCCGAAGAAGACATCGATTTCATCACCGAAGGCGGTGTAGCTGAAAAACTTGCTACGGTGGTCGACGAATTACGAGCTGTATTTAATGGTGCCCGCCAGGGAAATCTTTTGCGTGAAGGTATCCATGTCGTTTTGATCGGGCAGCCTAATGTCGGTAAATCCAGTTTGATGAATCAGTTGGCCGGTGAGGATGTGGCAATTGTGACAGCAATCGCCGGGACCACGCGCGACACGATACGCAGCGAAATCCAGATCAGCGGAGTGCCGTTGCATATTATCGACACAGCCGGGCTACGGGAAACCGAGGATGAAGTGGAACGCCACGGCATTGCCAGGACATGGCGAGCTGCAGAAAGCGCGCATATCGCGTTAATTCTCGTTGACGCGACCCACGGCATAGGCGCGGCTGAAAAATCGATTATAGAGCGATTGAGTGGCGTTTCTCGTCAGGTGTGGGTGCACAATAAAATTGACCTCACTTGCTCAGAGCCTAAGCTGGAGGAAGTGGATGGGCATACCCATCTTTTTCTTTCTGCAAAAACTGGTTCGGGTATCGATCTGCTACGCGAGCACCTGCTCAAGCTTGCAGGTTGGCAATCCGATGGTGAAGGGGTGTTCATGGCACGCGAGCGTCATTTGCGGGCTTTGGAGCGCGTGGCTGAGTGCCTGAAGGTTGCAGCCGAAAATCTGGGACAACCGGAGTTACTGGCGGAAGAGTTGCGTTTAGGTCAGGAATCGCTGAGTGAAATTACCGGCGAATTTACTTCTGACGATTTGCTGGGTGAAATTTTCAGAAAATTTTGCATTGGAAAGTAACAAGGGTTGTTTCACGTGAAACAGAAAATAAAAAGGCAGCTATCGCTGCCTTTTTATTGTGCTGGATCAATAAAATCCAGAATGGTTTCTGATTCTGGCTGGGTTATTTCTGATCCCAGCTATCTTCCCACATGCAATGCTTGATGGTGTGGCGGTTCTTGATCAGTTCTTCGATAGAGGGCTCGTCGTTGAGCGCGCGCTTGATTGCCAGCTTGGTGGCATCGTAATTGTTTTTGTACATGTCGGCTTTGTCCAGCTTGCCTTCCTTGGCCAGCGGACCACAACCCGGGTCGATCCATACCAGGCTGATGATGCACAGGTCGTTAGCCTGGTCGCGTGGGATGATGCCCTCAATCACGCAGTCCAGAATCGCATCTGCCGTTGCAGCCTGCACTACGCCGCCGAACAGTTCGATGTTGATGGAATCCTTCAATGTTACCTTGGGCACCATCATGCAGGCTGGACGCACCATTTGATTGATATCACGCACGGCGAACATGGCGCTATGGCCTTTGTTTTGCGCCATCAGGTTGGCAAATGCCTGACCGACCGGGCCATCTACGGCGCCGATAACGATTTCGGGCATGGCGGCAGTGACGTCTTTGCCTTCAGAGAAAATGGTGGCTTCGCCAGCCTTCATAACGATCTTGTTGGACATGGTTGTGGTTCCTTAATGGACGAGAGAAAAACGCGAATTTTATAGAAGCGCATGGGTTCGGGCAAATCAGGCCGCAATTTCAGCGGTCGTAATCTCAGCAACTACCGGGGTATGGTCCGAGGGTCGTTCAAGTTTGCGCGGTACCTTGTCTATCCAGCAGCCTGAACATTGCTTCGCCAGAGGTGCGGAAAGCAGGATATGGTCGATGCGCAAGCCCAAGTTACGGCGAAATCCCATCATGCGGTAATCCCACCAGCTAAAACTCTTCTCCGGCTGCTCGAACAGCCGGAAAGCATCCTGCAAGCCCAGCGCCTGAAGTTGGCGAAAATAGTTTCGTACCTCGGTACTGACCAGCACAGGGTCAACAGCGAGCGGGTCGTGTGTATCGCGGTCATCCGGGGCAATATTGTAATCCCCAAGCAAGGCAAGTTTCGGATGTTTTTCCTGCTCGCTCTTGAGCCAGTGAGCCAGGTTCTCCAGCCAGCGTAACTTGTACTGGTATTTGTCGGAATCCAGGCTTTGACCATTTGGGAAATACCCGCAGACCACTCGGATTCCGTCGTACGTTGCCGCCAGGATGCGCTTTTGCTCATCGTCAAAGCCGGGCATTCCCATTTGCACGTCTACCCCGGATTGCTTAGAGATGATGGCAACTCCGTTATAGGTTTTCTGACCGGAAAAAATGACCTGGTAGCCCGCTGCACTAATCGCCGCCAAGGGAAAATTGGTATCTTCCAGTTTGGTTTCCTGCAGGCATAGTACATCGGGTTGGTTGGCGGCAAGCCAGTCCAACACATGCGGCAGGCGCACTTTCAATGAGTTGACGTTCCAGGTGGCGAGTTTCATGCGAGCCTGTTGTGGTGGTGAGTTTGCGAGATTATCGCGCAGGATGCAGATGCGGTGGTAACTTTAAACCCGGATAATCCATTAGGCGGCTCTTCGATGGTCTTTCCGAATCAAACTGCTGGATATCTGGTTAGCTGGATTTTGCCCGTTTTTTGCGAGTTGCCAGCCAACGCCATACCAGTCCGTCCGGGACCTCAACCCCGTCCATCACGTATGTCAACACCTTGCGGTTGATCAGCAACAATGGGTGCGAATTTTTGGCGGCGGGTGTACCACAGAAAAGGATGCGATCATCTAGTGCCAATGGAGTGTTGATTGGAGGGAGTAGCACCGGCTGTTGATTGCGTACCAGCAGCAGCGGGTACATAGGCAGTATAAGTTCACGGTTTGTTGGGTCGCCCATCAGCGTTGCGATCGTGACCTGTTTGCCGTGCCCCAGCTTGTTAACGATAGCTGGTGCTTGTTCAGCGATCAGTGTCACGCGCCAAAGTTCCGGCACACCCTCCCCCATGGTTTCGACGAGCTTGCCAATGAGTTGGCCGGCCCAGGCATTGCTTTGCCCGCGTGCCAGGCTGAGAAATTGTGCCAGCATGGGGGTGATGAGGTAGGCGAGGCACTCATGAGCAATAATATCCGTGGGCTGCATGGTGATGTCGGCATTGAAGTGCTGGAAAAGCGGCGCATTGTGGCGCTTGTTTTTGCGGATAACAACAAACAGTCCGGGGTTGATTTCCAGCGCTGTCATGACGATGGAGAGGTTATTGATATCGTTATCAGTACCGGCAACAAGACCGACAGCATCCTTGATGCCGGCTTCAATCAGTGTGCGAGACTCTGCGCCGCTACCGACGATGCAGTTTTCGCAGCCGGTCAATTCAGGGTCGGCTTCGATAATGACCGTCTGAATATGCTCACGCTCCAGGTTCTTGATAACGGCCTTGCCGAAGCGGCCATAGCCGCAAACTACCCAATTTCCGACAGGCGGGCATGCGGGAGTTGGCAACGAGCTTCCCGGCGTGCCGGTCAACCATTCGTGTAACAGATAGGTGCCGATGGAATGGACTTCCATCGCCAGATGCTCGCCGAACAATTCATAAGGATTGATGATATGGTCGGTACCAAACGAAGCCATGTTGGCGGCGGTTTCCTCATTCTCTGCCCGACACAGCACCATTAAATCAGGGTTGATAAGTTTAACGGCTACGGCAATGGCAAGATTGGCGTGGTCGTCGTCAGTCAGGGCTGCGACGCCACCGCAAAGTGGATGGCTGATGCCTGCATGCAGCAGCATTTCCGGTAATCGAGCATCAGCACAGAGCCCCGGCACGGGTGACTGGCAATCCTGCAACTCGAGTTCGTTGATCCTGTCTTGCGAGATATCCAGCGTGACTACCCGGATACCCTTGCTATCCAGTGCCTCTACCAGCAGGCTGCCGGTGCCGCCATAGCCGCAGACGATATAGAAGGTTTCATGCAAGTGCCGGACTGTACGGGCAAAGCGTGAAACCGTGATGGCCTGACGTAAGCCTGAATCCTGTACTAGTGCGATGATTTTGCCGATGGCGTAAAACCAGGCGATGACGGTGAGGTAGATGGAAAACGTCATCCACAGCCGCTGAGCTGTGCTGAAGGCATAAGGGATTTCGCCGAAACCTATGGTTGTGGCGGTATAGCTCACCACGTAGAACGCCTCGAACAGGCTCATCTCCCACGGTTTTCCGGTGGCATCGCTGCCAGGCATCAAGGTAAATCCGAGAATACTGATGGCGTAGCTGACGATGAGCGTGATCAACGGCGCACGCATGCGTCGCAAGATCAGAAAGAGAATGCTGTTCATAAACCTGCTCTGCGTGTCATCAGCGACGCAGCATGATGGTTTCGACGATCAACAGCACGACGGAGGTGACGTTAGCCAGGAAAGCGCCGCCGGAAAGCGAGACGATGCTGACCATGATATTTGATGGAATCTCGTTGCCCAACCCACTGACTGACGCCCAGACCACGGCAGCCGTGATGAGCTGCAAATCTGCAACCAGACTGGTGGAAAGATGAATCGCACCAATCTGGGTGCGGTCGCCAAACTTGAGCACGGTGGCGATCAGGTTCACCACAATGGCGGCAAACAATTCATAAGGGTGATGAAATTCAGGGTCGGCCAGGTCGCCGATAAAAAAACCGAAATTAAGCGTCATCGCCAGCACGATGAAGAAACCGAAAACGACTTTTTCCAGATTCATGGCATCTCCCTTCATTATTTTTGATGAAAGCAGTCTACCAGTGAGCTGTGCCAAATAAAAATGGTTGTAGCCGGACTGGAGAATTCGTCGGTGTTTTGAATGGTTTTTGGCTAAAGCCAATCCCAATCGAGGCGAGGATTGTGCGGCGCTTTTTTCATTGCCCAATCCCAGAGGCTTGCCGGTATTAGTTTCATCAGGTGGCCCACTAATGCCATCTGCCAGGGCAGGATGGCGTAGCGGTGTTTACGGGCGATGATGCGGGCCATCTTACAGGCGGCCGCATCGGCCTCCATCAGAAAAGGCATGGGATAAGTGTTAACGTCGGTCATCGGTGTCTTGATGTAGCCGGGGCAGATGGTGGTGACAGTGATGCCGCTATTTGCCAGTTCTACCCGCAAACTTTCCAGATAACTGATGGCGGCAGCTTTGGATGCGGAATAGGCACCGGCCCCTGGCAATCCGCGCAATCCGGCAACGCTGGCAATGCCGACCAGTGACCCCTGTCCGGCTTGCCGCATGGCTTGCATGAACGGCTGGAAGGTATGTACCAGCCCCAGCAGGTTGGTTTCGACAATGACGCGGAAAGCGGGAATATCCTCGGCGTGGTCGGTGAGTGTTCCACGTGAAACACCGGCATTGGCGATCACGATATCCGGGGCACCGAATTTGTTGATGAAGTCTTGCGCGGCCTGTTGCATGGCGGCTGCATTTCTGACATCTGCGATATGGATGGTACAGTCACAATTCAGGCTGATGGCGAGAGCTTCAAGCCGGGCCACGTTGCGTCCGGCCAATCCCAGTTGTGCGCCCTGTGTGGCATATTGCCGGGCCAAAGCTGCTCCAATGCCGCTGGAAGCGCCGGTAATAAAAACCCGCCGGGGTACGGCGGGTGGTCTACAGCAGAACGACATGGTTTTTTAACGCTTGCCAGATTGTTCGGCACGTACTTTTTCGATCAGATATTCCGCCGTTTTGAGGGCGTCTTCATTGCTGCCGGCCAGCGTGCTGGAAGTCAGGTACTTGCCTTCGATAATCAGCGATGGTACGCCGGTTGCACCACTGGCGCGGAAAATCTGTGTCGCACGCATGATCTTGGTATTTACCGAGAACGAATTGTAAGCTTCTTCGACTTTTTTACGGTCCAGCCCGCTTTGCTTGGTGATCCAGTCGATCAGGGCTGCATCATCGTTAGGTTTGACGGTCCGCTGTTTTTGGATGGCGTCGAATAGTGCGGAATGCAGTTTTTCGGTAAGTCCCAAGGTTTCCATTGCATAATAGGCCTTGGCGCCTTGCGCCCAGTCGGGGCGTGCGATGCCGGGAACGCGCTTGAATTCGACATCCTTTGGCAACTTTTTCACCCAGGCGGCAAGTTGCGGCTCAAGATGGTAGCAGTGCGGGCAGCCGTACCAGAACAACTCGGTGACTTCAATCTTGGCGGCATTTTCGGTCGGGATGGCCTGTTGCGTCGGCATGAATTCGATGCCGGACTGTGGCTCGGCGCAGGCGGTTACGGTAAACAGCATCAAAATAGCAGCGATGAGCGATTTCATGAGGGTTCCTTATTGGTCAGGTACGTTGTTGTGAATCTTGATTAAAGCGGCATCGAAACCATTACGCGCAAGCTCCGAGCGTGCCTTGTTGATTTCATCCAGATTGGCCAGTGGGCCGACGCGCACGCGATGCAGCACACCCTTTTCCGGAATGGTTGCCGTTTGTACTACGGCCTCCAAGCCGATCAGCGCCAATTTTGCCTTGGTGTTATCGGCCTCCTGCTCGGTCTGGTAGGCGCCGACTTGCAGGTAATAGTTCTCGGTTGGAGCCGCAGGTTTGTCAGGAGTTTCCTGGGTGGCTGCTTTTTGCTCGGTTGCCTGTTTGACTTCCTGTTCTGAAACGGGCGATTCCGAGCCGGTCAGAATGCCGTAAAAGGTGAAGCGATCCTCCTTTTTTTGCGTATCGACCGGAGCCGTTACATCGGGAGTCGGATTCTTTTCTGCCGGCTTGGCAGGAGCCGGGATTTCGGGCACGGGAGCCACTTTTTCCTGATATGAACTGCTATCTTTCTTTACGTACACCGCAACGGCTACCGAGGCGCCGATGCCCAGCAACAGCCCGACCAGCAGGCCGGACATGAAAGGATTACCCCTGCCTGCTGGTTTGGCTTTGGGAGCAGGTTTGTAGTCTCTTGCCATTACATCTTCTCCGGGGCGCTCACGCCCAGCAAATCGAGGCCGGAACATAGCACCTGTCGGGTGGCGGCAATCAATGCCAAGCGGGCGAGCTTGATTTTTTCATTCTCAACCAGAAATTGTTGTGCATTGTAGTAACTGTGAAAATCGCCAGCCAGATCCTTGAGATAGTAGGCCACAACATGCGGTGCGAGTTCCCGCGCGGCGTTTTCCACGATTTCCGGGTATTCAGCCAGGCGTTGTAGCAATGCCAGTTCATGTTCTGTGGTTAACGGGTCGAGCTCGGCATCCTTGAGGCTTGCCACATCGCCGCCCCATTGGTCGAGCACGCTGCAAATCCGTGCATGGCCATACTGGATGTAATACACCGGGTTATCGTTGGTCTGGGCGCGAGCGAGGTCGATATCGAACACCAGTTGCGAATCGGCGCGGCGTGCGGCCAGAAAATAACGCGTGGCATCGCAGCCCACTTCTTCGATCAGGTCGCGCAGGGTGACATAGCTACCGGCGCGCTTGGAGATTTTTACTTCCTCGCCGCCGCGCATCACCGTCACCATCTGGTGCAGCACGTAGTCGGGCCAACCTTGCGGGATACCGATATCCAGCGCCTGCAGGCCGGCACGGACTCTGGTAATCGTGCTGTGGTGGTCGGCGCCCTGCTCGTTGATCACGCGGGTAAAGCCGCGTTGCCATTTATCCTTGTGGTAGGCCACGTCCGGCACGAAGTAGGTATAACCACCATCGCGCTTTTTCATCACGCGGTCTTTATCGTCGCCGAAATCGGTGGTGCGCAGCCACAGGGCGTCGTCCTGCTCGTAGGTGTGGCCGCTGGCGATCAGCTGCTGCACGGTCTGTTCGACCTTGCCTTCGGTGTACAGCGCGGATTCCAGAGAAAATACGTCGAACGTCACCTTGAACGCGCGCAGATCCAGATCCTGCTCGCGGCGCAGGTAGGCCACGGCAAAATGGCGGATGGCATCGGCATTGTCGGCATCGCCCTTGCCCGCCGCGCGCTGGTCGCTGGAATCGATGGATTCTTTCGCCATATAGGCATTTGCCACGTCGATGATGTAATCGCCGCGATAGCCGTTCTCGGGCCAGCTCGGATCATCCGGGGTCAGGCCCTTGCAGCGGCATTGCACGGATAGCGTCAGGTTGTCGATTTGCGCGCCTGCATCGTTGTAGTAAAACTCGCGGGTCACGTCCCAGCCGGTCGCGTCCAGCAGGCGGCACAGGCAATCGCCCACCGCTGCGCCGCGCCCATGGCCGACGTGCAGCGGGCCAGTGGGGTTGGCAGAGACATACTCGACCTGCACTTTTTGGCGTTGCCCGGTCTGGCTTTTGCCGAAACCGGGGTTGACGAGAATCTGGCTCACCACGGCGGCCTTGGCGCCGGATGCCATGAAGAAGTTGATAAACCCCGCCCCGGCGATTTCTGTTTTCGCCAAGTAGGGCGAAGCGGGCAGCGCCTTGATCAAGGCCTCGGCGATGGCGCGCGGGTTTTGCTTTAAACTCCGGGCCAGCGTCATCGCCAGGTTGGTGGCAAAATCGCCGTGCTGCGCGGTCTTGGGGCGCTCGATCAGGATGGAAACATCTTGCAGATCGGGAGCGATGGCTTTTGCTGCTTGTGCCAGCAATTCGGTAAGATGCGTTTTCAAAGTAAGTTCTGCAAAAAAGAGCGGTAGAAAAGCAGTATTTTAACGGGTTCCGACCAATAACGCTTCCCCATGAAAAGACGATGACAATTTTGCGCGTGGCGCTCGACGTGCCGCTCGATACCCTGTTCGATTACGCCAGCGGCGGCATGTCTGCCGAAGTTGGCCAGCGCGTGCTGGTGCCCTTCGGCCCGCGCAAGCTGGCGGGCATTGTGCTGGAGAAAACCGCCGATTCGGCGATGGACGCCAAACGCATTAAACCGGTCATCGACGTGTTTGCATGTGAGCCATTACTTTCGCCAAAAGCCATTAGGCTTATCAAATTCTGTGCGGATTACTACCAATCGCCCATCGGCCAGGTGATCATGTCCGCCCTGCCCGCAAGATTGCGGGACGTAAAACTTGCCATACCGGAAAAGCGCATCGGCTACCGTTTGACCGATACTGGCCGGGTCGCAGGGATCGATGTTTTACCCAAAGGCGCGGCGCTGCAAAGAAAGCTGTGGCAGGCCATGTCGGCGCTTGGCGCAATAGATGAACCGGCGCTGGCGCAGCTTTCCAAAGGCTGGCGCAATGCCATGCGCCCCTTGCTGGAAAGCGGCACGGCAGAAACGGTCGAGATGGAAGCGCCGTCAATCATGCCTGACGCCCAGCCCGTCGCTGCGCCGCAACTCAACGAGGATCAGCAGCAAGCGGTCGAAGTGATCACTGCCAGCCTCGGCGGTTTCAAGGTCTCACTGCTCTACGGCATCACCGGCAGCGGCAAGACCGAGGTTTACATGCGCGTGTTGGAAAGCGCCTTGCAGGAAGACCGTGCGCAGGTACTGGTGCTGGTGCCGGAAATCAACCTCACACCGCAGCTCGAAGGCCGGTTCCGCAAGCGCTTTCCCACCCATGTCATGGTCTCGCTGCACAGCCAGATGAGCGACGGCGAGCGGCTGCGCAACTGGCGGCTGGCGGAGTCGGGCCAGGCGCGGATCGTCATCGGTACTAGGTTATCTGTCTTTACGCCCATCCCCAACTTGCGCCTGATCGTGGTCGATGAAGAGCACGATGGCTCGTACAAGCAGCAGGACGGCATGCGCTATTCGGCACGCGATGTCGCCGTGGTGCGCGCCAAGCAGGTCAACATTCCTATCGTCTTGGGTTCTGCCACGCCCGCACTGGAAACCTGGCACAACGCGCAAACCGGGCGCTATGCCCTGCTCACCCTGCGGCAGCGCGCCGTGGCGGCGGCGGAGTTACCGGAAATTATCACCATCGACGCCCGCACCCCCATGCTGCGCGACGGCCTCACGCCGGGGCTGATCGAAGCGCTGCGCGAGCGGCTGAAGCGCGGCGAGCAAAGCCTGCTGTTCATCAACCGGCGTGGTTTTGCGCCCGTGCTGCTGTGCTCGGCCTGCGCCTGGGTGGCGCCGTGCAAACGCTGCACCAGTCGATTGGTGGTCCACCTGCGCCAGCGCCGCCTCAAATGCCACCACTGCGGGCACGAAGAACGTATCCCCGCGCAATGCCCCGGCTGCGGCAACCCAGACCTGCATCCCACTGGCCAAGGCACGCAGCGGCTCGAAAACACACTGGCAGAACTGCTGCCGGAAGCCCGTGTGTTAAGGGTGGACCGCGACAGCACCCGCAACAAGGGCTCGCTGGAGAAAATGGTCGCCCAGGTGCACGACGGCAACATCGACATCCTCATCGGTACGCAAATGCTCGCCAAAGGGCATGACTTCCCCAACCTCACGCTGGTCGGCGTGGTCGATAGCGACGGCGCCCTGTTCAGCCCCGATTACCGCGCCGCCGAACGCCTGTTCGCCCAACTCATGCAGGTGGCCGGACGCGCCGGACGCGCCGACAAACCGGGCGAAGTGCTGATCCAGACGGCATTTCCAGATCATGTGCTGTTCCACGCGCTCAAGCAGCACGACTACGCCGAATTCGCCGCCACGCTGTTAGAGGACCGCCGCATGGCCGGTTTCCCGCCCTACTGTCACGAAGCGCTGATGCGCGTCGAGGCCAGCCGTATGGAATTGGTACAGGAGTTCATGATAGAGGCGATCAAGGCCGCCAGGCCGTTATCTAACCAGATCACGGTATACGACCCGGTGCGCCCGCAGATGGAACGGCTCAAGGGCATGGAACGCGCGCAACTGCTGGTTCAAGCCGCTTCGCGCAAGGCGCTGCAGCAGTTTTTGCAGAATTGGGTGCCGCTGCTGCGCGGTTTGCCGCAGGGCAGCAAGGTCAGGTGGTCGGTGGATGTGGATCCGTTGGAGGTTTGAGAGGATTGCTTGCAGCTAACTTTCTTTTGGCAACAAATGTACAAATCGCTTAAATTACGCTCCTATGCCAAGAATATTCGACAACATCCAACAATAGCTCCTCGAAGTGCTTTGTTCGACGTTGGCGTTATCCAAGCGAGCGGTTTTTTGTTTTTGATACAATTAGTTATAAAAGCCGTTATTATCTTTTGCAAAATGTGGCTGGCGGCGACCAGGACAGTATTGATCTGAAGACCAATCACTACTGTGGCGACTTATCCCCAGCTTTCGGTTTGCCAAACCCCGCTTCCTCCCCCGCCAGCAGCCTCTTGATATTGCCTTTATGCCGCTCGACCAGAATCGCGGAGAGCAGCAGCACAACCGCCGTGGTCAGCGTAAATCCGAAAAACGCTGCCGCATAAACCGGCGCGAAAGCCGCTGCGATAATGGCCGAGAGCGACGAAATGCGCGACATGGCGAAAGTGAGTAGCCAGGTGGCCAGTATGCTGAGGCCCAGCCATGGCGAAATGGCGAGCAGCACGCCTGCGGCGGTGGCGACGCCTTTGCCGCCCTTGAAGCCGTAATACACCGGGTAGAGGTGGCCGACGAACACGGCCAGTGCGACGCCGCCAATCCAGGCTTCAGTCAGCCCCGACCGTTGCGCAAACCATACGGCGATCCAGCCTTTGGCGGCATCCCCCAGCAAGGTCAGCACGGCGGCGATTTTCTTGCCGCTGCGCAGCACGTTGGTGGCGCCGGGATTGCCGGAGCCGTGGGTGCGTGGGTCGGGCAGACCGAAGGCCTTGCAGACGACGATGCCGAAGGAGATGGAGCCCAGCAGGTAAGCAACGACGATGAATAAGGTTTCGTTCATTGAGGGTGTTAGAATTATTGTAAAAACCGGATTTTAACCCGGATATTCGCCGAATAATCGATAGAACGGCTCCTCCCCTTTCACGGGGGAGGTTGGGAGGGGGATGGGTTGCCGTGACTGGTTGCAAACCTCATCCCACCCTGACCCTGCCCCAAGGGATACCATTCCTACGGGATATAAAAGGGCGGGAATGCGGCGGGGCTACGGATCGCTAGACAAACGATTCTTTTACCGAATAGATCGAAATGGACGTTATTTTCCTGCAAGAAGTCAAAGTACAGACCGTGCTCGGCGTGCCCGAATGGGAACGTATGGCGCCGCAAACCGTGGTGCTGGATATCGAGCTGGCCATGCCGCACAGCCGGTCTTGCACCACGGACGAGATAGCCGACACCATCGATTACGGCAAAATTGTGGCGCGTATCCGCGAGATTCTGGCTGAAAAATCGTTCCGGCTAGTCGAGGCGATGGCTGAAACCGTGGCGCAAATGATCATGGCCGAGTTTGGCACGCCCTGGGTCAAGGTACGCGTGGCCAAGCCGGGCATATTGCCCGGCGTCAAGCAACTGGGCGTGGTTATCGAGCGCGGCTCAAAAATCTAAATTTTCAGGTATTCCATGTCTTCTGTCGCCTTCAATATCCCTCCCCTTTCTACCAGCCTGAAATCTGCATTGCAGGCCAAAATCGACACCAAAACCAAGCCGCTGGGCGCGCTTGGGCGGCTGGAGCGGCTGGCGCTGCAAATCGGCTTGATCCAGAACACGCAAACACCAGCGCTCAGGCAACCGACGATGCTGGTGTTTGCCGGGGATCACGGCGCAGCCCTGGCGGGCGTCAGCCCGTTTCCTCAGGAAGTGACGCGCCAGATGGTGCTTAACTTTCTTGCCGGAGGTGCGGCGATCAACGTGTTTGCGCGCCAGAACGATATGGCGGTGCGGGTGATCGATGCGGGCGTCAATTTCGACTTCGGCGGGATAGCCGGGCTGGTCGATGCCAAAATCGGCATGGGCACGTGCAATTTTCTGCAAGAACCGGCGATGACGGCGCAGCAGTGCGAAGCCGCCATCGCCAAGGGCGCAGAACTGGCCCGGCAGGAAATCGCTGCGGGCAGCAACGTGCTGGGCTTTGGCGAAATGGGTATCGGCAATACCTCGTCGGCTGCCATCCTCACCAGCAAGCTGTGCCAATTGCCGCTGGCGCAGTGCGTGGGGCGCGGCACAGGGCTGGACGATGTCGGCCTGCAAAGGAAGCGCGATTTGCTGGCCGAAGCTGTCAGAAGGCACGATGTCGGCGACGATCCACTGGCTGTGCTGGCCACTTTCGGCGGTTTCGAAATCGCCATGATGGCGGGCGCCATGCTGGGCGCGGCAGAGCAAGGCGCGCTGCTGCTGGTGGATGGGTTTATCACGACCTCGGCCTTGCTGGTGGCGGCACGCTTGCAGCCCGCTGTGCTCGACTATTGCGTGTTTGCCCACGAATCGGGCGAGCCTGGCCATGCGATGCAATTGGCCAATCTTGGCGTGGAACCGTTGCTGTCGCTAGAAATGCGATTGGGCGAGGGTACGGGTGCAGCGTTGTGCTACCCGCTGGTGCAGGCCGCCGTGAATTTTCTTAATGAGATGGCCTCGTTCGAATCGGCAGGCGTGAGCGGGCGCGACGCGTGAAGCCGCACCGTTATTTCCTTTGTAGCGCAGGCGTCCTCGCCTGCATCGGCAAAATCGACTGTGGCAAATGCAGGCGAGGACGCCTGCGCTACGGGATGCCAATCAAGGCTCGGGCATGAAGCGCCAGCTACGCCTGTTTTTCACCGCGCTGAGCTTTTTTACCCGCATTCCCTGCACCCGCTGGGCGGGCATGAATGAAGACGATCTCAACCATGCTGCGCGTTACTTTCCTCTGGTCGGCATTATCGTCGGGGGCGTTGCCGCGCTGATTTGGTGGCTGGCGCAGCACGTGTTGCCGCAAGAACTTGCCGTGATTGCCAGCATGATCGCCACGATCTGGCTCACCGGCGCATTTCATGAGGATGGCTTGTCTGACGCCATGGACGGCTTGGGTGGTGGCTGGCATAAAGAGCAAATACTCACCATCATGAAGGATTCGCGCATCGGCAGCTATGGCGCGGTGGCTTTGGTGATGGCGTTGCTGACCAAGTTCCAGACGTTGGTACACCTCTCTCCCGGCCTGATTCCCGTGGTGCTGGTGGCCGGGCATGCACTGAGCCGTTTTTCTGCCGTTTTGCTGATTTATACCCAAAACTATGGCAGGGAAACGGGCAAGGCCAAGCCCCTGGCACAGCAGATTTCCATCGGAGAGCTGCTACTGGCCGCGCTATTCGGGCTGGCGCCGCTGGCGCTGCTGCCAGCCGCTATCTGGCCGGGTTTGTTGGCGGTGGTCGTTGTGTGGCTTTGGTTTGGCGCCAAGCTTAAAAAGCGGCTGGGCGGCTATACCGGCGATTGTCTGGGTGCCATGCAGCAGCTTTGCGAACTGGCGTTTTATATCGGGGCTCTGGCGTGCAGCTTTACCTGATCCGTCATACCCGGCTGCAGGCCGAAGGCTTGTGCTACGGGCGCCATAATCCGCCGCTGGCACCGAGTTTTGCGGTAGAGGCCGAAGCTGTCAAGGCAAGCTTTTCGGAAGTGGAGCCCATGGCTGTTTACAGCAGCCCGGCTGCACGCTGCCGGGCGCTGGTCGAGCATCTTGGCTGGCAAACTCGATATGATCCACGATTACAGGAGCTGGATTTCGGCGATTGGGAGGGCCGCGCCTGGCATGATATTCCGCGCGCCGAAAGCGAGGCATGGACAGCCGATTTTGTGCGCCGTGCGCCACCCAATGGCGAGAGCTATGCGGCATTGCAGGCGCGAGTGGTGGAATTCTTGCGCGAGCTGCAACAGCAAGGTGCCGCGCAGGCGGTGATTGTCAGCCATGCAGGTGTGATCCGTGCGGCACTGGCCTGGCTGCGGAATATCCCGCTTGAGCATAGTTTTCAGCGGATCAGCGTGGATTACGGCGAAGTTATCATTTCGCCATTCCCGGCCTTGAGGGGATGAAACAGGTTCTGAATCGGCGCTCACTTTTCGCCTTCTTATCAACTGCCTGATATCCTGTCGGGCTTTTAGCAGCGAGCTTTTTCCATGACAACGACAGAAACCTTTATTCCCAGCAAGGATGCTTCACTCGAATCTTCCATCAGCACCTTGCAGGGCAAGCTCGAAGCCATCGGCTTTCATACGGTAGAGCGCTCGTGGCTCAATGAGATCGAAAACATCTGGTCGGTGCATATCAGCGACCGCGATTGCCCGCGCCTGTTCAGCAACGGCAAAGGGGCGTCTGAACTGGCGGCTCGCGCCAGTGCATTGGGCGAGTTTTTAGAGCGCCTGAGTACCAATTATTTCTGGACGCATTTTTACCTGGGCGAAACCATCAGCCAACGCGAGTTTGTGCATTATTCCAACGAGCAATGGTTTCCGGTTTCCGGCAAAAAGTGGCCGACTGGCCTGCTGACCCCGGAGCTGCAAAAATTCTACAACCCGGAAAATGCAGTCGAAGCCGGGCAACTGATCGATCTCAACTCCGGCAACGCCGAGCGCGGCATCTGCGCGATACCCTACCAGCGTTTGCGGGACGGTAAAACCGTATTGTTCCCGGTCAACGTCATCGGCAACATCTATGTCAGCAACGGTATGTCGGCGGGTAACACCATGAAGGAAGCCCGCACCCAGGCACTGTCGGAGATTTTCGAGCGCAATATCAAGTTCCGCATCATCCGCGACGGCATCTGCCTGCCGGACGTACCGGAAGCCGTGATTAACCGCTACCCGCGCATTGCCGCGGGCATCAAGGGCTTGCGTGACGCGGGCTTTGGCATTCTGGTCAAGGATGCTTCGCTGGGCGGCAAATATCCGGTGATGAGCGTTACCATGCTGCACCCGCAGGATCAGGGGGTGTTCGCCAGCTTTGGCGCGCATCCAAGGTTTGAAGTTGCACTGGAACGTGCGCTGACCGAGCTGCTGCAGGGGCGCGCACTCGATGCGCTGGGCGGCTTCTCTGCGCCGGGCTTCGATATGGAAGAAATCGGCGACGCGCAGAACCTAGAGATCCATTTTGTCGATTCCAGCGGCGTCATCAGCTGGGATTTCCTGCGCGACACGCCGGATTTCGAGTTTGTGGACTGGAATTTCGGAGGCTCTACTTTGGCTGCTTCTGGCACCGAAGAAGACTACAACTGGTGTGTCGATACCATCCACGCCAGCGGCCACGACATCTACATTGCCGATTTTACCCATCTGGGTGCTTACGCCTGCCGGATCTTTGTGCCCGGCATGTCCGAGATTTACCCGGTCGAAGAGCTGCAATGGGAAAACAACACCGTCGGCAACCTCGTCCGCCCTTACCTGTTGCGCCTGCCGGAGCTGACCGAAGACGAATGCAGCGAGTTGCTCGAAATTCTGCTCGATCTCGATTTGGCCGATAACCTCCATATCACGACGCTAATCGGCTTGTGCGCCGACCCGGACACCACCTGGGTCGAGTTGCGCGTGGGTGAACTCAAGGCCCTGCTGGGCCTGATGACCGGCGATGAGGACGCCATTCTGGAAGGCTGTGCCTGGATCAGTCAGTTCGGCCAACTGGACGAACAGCGCCAGCGCGTCTACCGTTGCGTGAACGATCTGGTGCAGCTTGAAGATAGCGCGCCGTTCGAGGCCAACCTGTTGCTGCTCTACGGCGCAGAAACCCTGCGCCAGGCACAAGCGCTGGTTAATCGTGAAGAGCAGTTTTTTGGCTTAGGCACGCTAGGCCCCAATATGGAAGGCAGCCAGATGCATCAGCGGCTGCTGGAGGCTTATCGTAAGGTTTGGAAATAAATCTTAATAACCACGGGAGCACGGGGTATTTGATGAGATATATTCGTCCATGGAGATTTCCCAGTTTTGTTTTCCCCGTGCTCCCCGTGTCCCCCGTGATTCAATAGAAATGAGGCCTATATGATCTTCGATACCATCGCCAACGCCGACCGCTACGCCACGCTACATCCGCTGTTTGCGCAAGCCTTCGCCTACATCCGCAATACCGATCTGAATGCGCTCGCCCCGGGGCGCTATCCCATCGCCGACGAAGACCTGTTCGCCATCGTCGAGCATGTGCCGGGTCGCAGCCGCGAATCGGCTCAACTCGAATGCCACCGCAAATACATCGATATCCATCTGGTGCTGGACGGCGCAGATGAAATGGGCTGGAAAGCGCTACCCGATTGCCACAATCCGGTGAGCGACTACCAGGAGGAAAAAGACGTCCGGTTTTTCCATGATGCGCCTGCTGCATGGATCGCCACGCCTCCCGGCGCGTTCTGCATTTTCTTCCCGCAGGATGCGCATGCGCCACTGGTGGCAGATGGAGAGATTCGCAAGGTGATCTTCAAGGTGGCGGCGAGTGCAATCCCTGCCGAATCCTGCGCATCCATGCGGTGCACGTTTGTTGATTGCTGAATAAGCACTAGCTTCCCTGTTCGATGGCACCAGACATTCCTGCTGCTTCACGCAAAATTGCCGTCATCGGCGGCGGTCCGGCAGGCCTGATGGCGGCGGAAGCGATATGCCGCGACGGTATCAGGGTAGATCTGTTCGATGCCATGCCTTCCGTGGGGCGCAAGTTTCTGATGGCTGGCAAAGGCGGCATGAACATTACCCATTCCGAGCCCCTGCTTCCTTTTCTCGCGCGCTATGGAGCAAGACAGGCGAAAATTCGGCCTTTGCTGGAAGCGTTTGGCCCCGAAGCGCTACGGGAATGGATACACGGATTAGGCATCGAAACCTTTGTTGGCTCTTCCGGGCGGGTTTTTCCGCAGGATATGAAAGCAGCGCCACTGTTGCGTGCATGGCTGCGCCGACTGCGTGAAGCCGGGGTTGATTTTCACATGCGCCATCGCTGGCTGGGTTGGGATGAGGCAGGCAGGTTGCGCTTTGCCACGTCACAAGGCGAGCAATCGTTCGGGTTCGATGCCGTGGTGCTGGCGCTGGGCGGAGGTAGCTGGGCGCAACTCGGTTCGAACGGCGCCTGGGTTTCATTGCTAGAGCAGCGGGGCGTCACGGTGGCGACGCTCAAGCCGACGAATTGTGGTTTTGATGCGGAATGGAGTGAGCACTTCAGGTCTCGTTTTGCCGGCGAGCCGCTCAAATCCGTGGTGCTTTCATTCACCGATTCGGCAGGCGTCGTGCATCGGAGGCAGGGTGAGTTTGTGGCGACAGCCAACGGTGTCGAGGGAAGCCTGATCTATGCCATGTCGGCCGCCTTGCGTGACAAAATCGCGGCGCATGGTGACGTGCTTATTTATCTCGATTTGATGCCCGGCAAGGATGAGTCACAAGTGATCAAGGAGATCGCCCATCCGCGCGGCTCTCGATCGATGGCGAGCCACTTGCAGAGCCGCCTCGGCATCAAGGGCGTGAAATCGGGCCTGCTGCGGGAATTGCTGCCCGCCCATAGCTTTTCCGATCCGGCGCGTCTCGGTTCGGCAATCAAGGCGTTGCCGTTGCGGCTGATCGCGCCACGCCCACTGAATGAAGCCATCAGCAGCGCCGGAGGTGTTGTGTTCGAGGATCTTGATGATCGGCTGATGATCCGGTCGCTACCGGGCGTGTTCTGCGCCGGCGAAATGCTCGACTGGGAGGCCCCGACAGGCGGTTATCTGCTCACGGCCTGTTTTGCCAGCGGCCGTGTCGCAGGTTTGGGTGCGCGGGCTTGGCTGGAAAGCCGATCAAGCTCGACGAATTCCCTCTAGCGCACTCGCGAGCCGATCCCATTCCGCCTCGCCATTTCTACCCGGCAGGCCAAGACGGACTGCGGCGGGGTTATGAAACAGCCTGGTGAGAATGCCCTGGCGCGCAAGCATGGCATGCAGATCGGCGGCTTCCATCATTGCTACATATTGAAACAGGGCTGTTCCGCCAATCGGTTGCAGCCCATGTGTAGCCAGTAAGCTGGCCAGCCGCTGGCTCTGACTGACGAGCCAGTCACGGTTTTGCATTTGCCATGCGGTATCGCACAAAGCTTGTTGCGTCACCCAGCGGGTGGGGTGCGCCATGCTCCAGGGGCCAAGATTCTCCTGCAAGGCTTGCAGTAAATCCGGCCAGGCAAGTAAAAAACCGGCGCGGATGCCAGCCAGCCCAAAAAACTTGCCAATGCTGCGCAGTAGCACCAGCCCCGGCAATCCGGCATGCTTTGCCAAACTGATTTCCGGCGTGGCATCCATGAATGCTTCATCCACGACCAGCCAGCCGCCGCGGGCGGCAATTTCGGCACGCCAGGCCAGCAGGGTTTCCGGTGCAAACAGGCGTCCGGTAGGGTTGTTGGGATTAGCCAGCAACAGGACATCGACATCGAGCCGGGCTTCCGACAGCTCTTCCACATCATGCCCGGCTCTGCGCCAGGCATGGGCATGTTCGGCATACGTCGGGCTGAGTACGCCGACGCGGCATGGCGGGCGCAAGGTCGGCAACGTCTGGATTGCGGCTTGCGAACCGGCGCAGGCGATTAGATTTGATGTGCCGTAATATTCGGCGGCCGTCGGCAGCAATGCGTCTTCGTCTTCCGGCAGGCGCAGCCAGCATTCGGGCGGTACCGACGGCACCGGATAACCCACGGGATGAATGCCGGTGGAAAGATCCACCCATTTGTCGAGCGGGATGCCGTGCTCACGCGCGGCCTGTTGTAGCCTGCCGCCGTGTTCAAGCATGGACGAGCACCCCCACCGATAAGGCCAGCGCCAGCCACAGGTAAACGCCATGCCGCACCAGCGCTAAAGCGCGCTCGATATCGGCGGGTTGTGCCGGCCTGCCCTCACCCAGGATCGGGCGTTGATGCCATTCGCCCTGATAGCATGCCGGGCCGCCGAGTTGAATACCCAGAGTCCCCGCACCGGCGGCCATCACCGGCCCGGCGTTGGGGCTATCCCAGACCGGCGCTTGAACACGCCAGCAGCGAAGTGCAGTGCGTGTCTTGCCCAGTAGTGCGTAGGTCAACGCGGTCAGCCGGGCGGGAATGTAATCCAGCACGTCGTCCAGCCGCGCCGCGGCCCAGCCGTAATGCAAAAAGCGCGCATTCCTGTAGCCCCACATCGCATCCAGCGTGTTGGCAAGGCGGAAAGCCAGCGCCCCCGCGCCGCCCGCCAGCAGAAACCAGAACAATGCACCAAATACGCCGTCGTTGCCGTTTTCCAGCACCGATTCCACCGTGGCAGGCACCGGCTCCAGTGCGGAGGAATCGCGGCTGACCATGTACGATGCCGCCGTTCGCGCAGTGGCTTCATCTCCGGCTTGCAGCGCGTTTGAGACTGCATGGGCATGCTGGTGCAGGCTTTTGTGGCCGACGGCGAAATACAGTAACAGCACATCGAATATTGGCGACAAGCGACACAACCAAAAAGCCAGCAACGTAAAAGGGATCAACAGCATGGCAACGCCGAATACCCCGGCCAATTTTTGCGTAGACTGTGCGCGGCGCGATGCCGGGTTGAGCCGGGCCTCGATGCCATGAGCCAGATTGCCGAATCCCACCAGCGGATGTCGGCGACGAGGCTCACCCAGCAAGGCATCAAGGGTGATACCGGCGACGGCCAGTAAAGGGGTTATGGGATAATGAACAAATGAGAGCATTGATGATTCAAGGCACAACGTCGGATGCGGGTAAGAGTACGTTAGCCGCCGGATTATGCCGGGTATTGTACCGCAGGGGCATCCGCGTCGCTCCGTTCAAGCCGCAGAACATGGCACTCAACTCCGCCGTCACCGTGGATGGCGGCGAGATCGGCCGCGCACAGGCGGTGCAGGCCATGGCATGCGGGCTGGAGCCGCATTCCGACATGAATCCCGTGTTGCTCAAACCGACGACCGACCAGGGAGCGCAGGTCATCATCCAGGGCAAGGCCAGGTTCAACCTCGAAGCCGGGGCTTATCACGACTACAAACCTACTGCGATGGAGGCCGTGCTCGACTCCTGGCAACGCCTTGCCGCGCAATACGACTGCATCATCGTCGAGGGCGCAGGCAGCCCGGCAGAAATCAACCTGCGCGAGGGCGACATCGCCAACATGGGCTTCGCCGAAGCCGTCGATATCCCGGTCATCCTGATCGCCGACATCGACCGCGGCGGCGTGTTCGCCCACATCGTCGGCACGCTGGCGCTGCTGTCGGTATCCGAACGTAACCGCATCGTCGGCTTCGTCATCAACCGCTTTCGCGGCGACATTGCCCTGCTGCAACCGGGGCTGGATTGGCTGGAGCATGAAACCGGTAAGCCCGTCATTGGCGTACTGCCCTATCTGCACGGCCTGCATATCGAGGCCGAGGACGCTGTTCCACGTGAAGCAATAGTCGGCAACGAGGTATCGGCAGACAAGCTACGCGTGATTGTTCCCGTACTGCCCCGCATCAGCAACCACACCGATTTCGATGCGCTACGGCTGCATCCACAGGTCGATTTTTGCTTCATCGGCACGAACGAACCCATCCCGCCTGCCGATTTGATCATCCTGCCTGGCAGCAAAAGCGTGCGTGCAGACCTCGATTTTCTACGTCGACAAGGCTGGGATACCGCCATCTTGCGTCATCTGCGTTACGGCGGAAAACTGCTCGGCATCTGCGGTGGCTTCCAGATGCTGGGTTGGCACGTGCACGACCCACAAGGGTTGGAGGGCACAGCAGGCAGTAGCAACGGTTTGGGGCTGCTGGAGATGGAAACGACCTTGCAAACGGAAAAGCAGTTGGCAAGAGTTGAAGGAAAACTTACCTTCGCCGATGCCGCAATGACCGGCTACGAAATCCACATGGGGATAAGCCATGGCCCGGCGCTACAGCATCCACTGGTTATGCTCCGTAACGGCCATGATGGTTCAGTATCGGACGATAAAGCGATAGCGGGCACTTACATTCATGGTATTTTTGATCATCCTGAAGCTTGTGCTGCACTACTGGTTTGGGCTGGTTTGCAGAATTCAGAATCGTTTGACTACGCTGCACAGTGTGAGGCCGGGTTGGAACGACTGGCAGATGCGCTGGAAACAAATCTGGATTTTGTGGGGGTGTTTAGTTTTATGGCGGCCCTGAATCTTAAAAGCTAAAGACTCAATTACCTTATCAGCCTTTTCCAACAAGGGTGTGAGGAAGGACGGCGCCTGTACAAAGCATACCGCGCCAAAACGTAAATCAAGAGTGGAAACGTTCGTAGGGATCTTATAGCCAAGAATCAGATGTGGTATTGCCTGCTCAGGAATCGCACCGTATCGACCATGGCAGCCGCGTTCTCGGGCGGCGTATGTTGCGTAATGCCATGCCCCAGGTTGAACACATGGCCATTGCCGGTGCCATAGCTGGCGAGAATGTTGCCGACTTCGCGCTCAATCGCGACCGGGGTGGAGAGCAGAATGGCAGGGTCCATATTGCCTTGCAGCGCAACTTTGTCGCCCACTCGCTTTCTGGCTTCGCCAATATCCACTGTCCAATCCAGACCCAGCGCATCGGCACCGATATTGGCTTGAGCTTCCAGCCATAGCGCGCCACCCTTGGTAAAGACGATACTGGGCACACGGCGGCCTTCGCGTTCACGGATAAGGCCTGCGACGATTTTTTCCATGTAGGCCAGCGAAAATTCGCGGTAGGCAGCATGCGACAACGTACCACCCCAGGAGTCGAAAATCATCACGGCTTGGGCACCTGCTTCGATCTGGGCGTTGAGATAGGCAATGACGGACTGCGCGGTGACTTCCAGAATATGGTGCAGAAGATCCGGCCGTTCATAAGCCATCTTTTTGATGATGAGAAAATCCGTGCCACCCTGGCCTTCGACCATGTAGGTTGCTAATGTCCACGGGCTGCCGGAGAAGCCGATCAGCGGCACGCTGCCATCCAGCGCCTTGCGGATGCTGCTGACGGCATCGATGACATAACGCAATTGATTGTGCGGATCGGGTACGGTCAGGTCGCGAATTTCCCATTCGTTGCGCAAGGGGCGCTCAAATTTTGGGCCTTCACCTTCAGCGAAATACAGGCCCAGGCCCATGGCATCGGGCACGGTAAGAATGTCGGAGAATAGAATCGCGGCATCCAGCGGAAAGCGGGCCAGCGGCTGCATGGTCACTTCTGTCGCAAAATCCGTGTTTTTGCACAAATCGAGAAAACTGCCCGCCCGCTTGCGGGTTTCACGATATTCCGGCAGATAACGCCCGGCCTGCCGCATCATCCAGACGGGCGTGTATTCGGTCGGTTGGCGCAGCAAGGCACGCAGGAAAGTATCGTTTTTAAGATGAGTCATGATGGATTTGCTGCAGATAAACGCGGATGAACACAGATAATTCGCATATTCTATCTGCGTGTATCTGTGTTCATCCGCGGCAAATTGTTTTATCGAGGCAGCGTGCTGCTACCCATGAGGAAGGCATCGACTTCACGCGCACATTGGCGGCCTTCGCGGATCGCCCAGACCACCAGCGACTGGCCGCGACGGACGTCACCTGCAGCAAACACCTTGGCCTTGCTGGTCGCATAGCAGCCTTCGCCGTCCGTCGTTGCCTTGGCATTGCCACGAGCATCCTTTTCGACGCCAAAAGCATCCAGCAGCTTTTGTACCGGGCTGACGAAGCCCATGGCAAGAAATACCCGCTCGGCCGGCATTTCGAATTCCGAATTCGGAACCTCGGACATCTTGCCATCTTTCCATTCCACGCGGGCAGCGATCAGCTTCTTCACCTGGCCGTTCTCGCCCTCAAAACGCTTGGTCACCACAGCCCAGTCACGCTCGCAGCCTTCTTCGTGCGAGCTGGAGGTACGCAACTTGATCGGCCAGTTGGGCCAGGTCAGCGCACGATTTTCATGCTCTGGTGGTTGCGGCATAATTTCGAACTGACTGACCGAAGCGGCGCCATGACGGTTAGACGTTCCCACGCAATCAGACCCCGTATCGCCGCCGCCGATGACCACTACATGCTTGCCGGTCGCCGTGATCTGGTCGGTCACGGTATCCCCCGCATTGACCTTGTTCTGCTGGGTGAGAAACTCCATCGCAAAATGAATGCCGCCCAGTTCACGTCCGGGAATGGGTAAATCGCGTGGTTGTTCTGCACCACCCGCCAGAACCACAACGTCGAATTCCTTCAGCAGATCATCTGCGCTGACGTTTTCGCCGACATTCTGATTAATGCGGAACTCCACACCTTCGGCACGCATTTGTTCCATGCGGCGGTCGATATGGGATTTTTCAAACTTGAAATCAGGGATGCCGTAGCGCAGCAAACCGCCGATGCGGTCGTTCTTTTCCAACAGCACGACGTCGTGGCCTGCCCGCGCCAGTTGCTGCGCTGCCGCCATGCCCGCCGGGCCGGAACCGACAATAGCTACTTTCTTGCCGGTCTTGAGTTCAGGGATTTGCGGCACAACCCAGCCGTTTTCCCAAGCCTTGTCGATGATGGCGTGCTCGATGGACTTGATGCCCACCGCGTCGTCATTGATGTTGAGCGTGCAAGCAGCCTCACAGGGTGCCGGGCAGATACGGCCGGTAAACTCGGGGAAGTTGTTGGTGGAATGCAGCACGGTAATTGCCTGCTGCCAGTTCTGCTTGTAAACGAGGTCGTTCCAGTCGGGAATGATGTTGTTGACCGGGCAGCCGCTCATGCAAAACGGAATACCGCAATCCATGCAGCGTGCGCCTTGTATCTTGGCATCCTCGTCCGACAGGTGCAGGACGAACTCCTTGTAGTTTTTGACCCGGTCCGAAGCTGGCAGGTAGCCTTCTTCCAAGCGTTCGAACTCTAAAAATCCAGTTGGCTTACCCATTAAGCAGCTTCCTTCTGTGCAGCAGCAGCGCGGGCATCCAGCACGCGCTTGTATTCATGCGGCAGCACCTTCACGAACTTGCCGCGATAATTGTCCCAGTCGGCCAAAATGGCTTGAGCACGCGTGCTGCCGGTATAGGCCGCATGCTTCTCTATCATGCCCTTGAGCGTCGCCTCATCCGGCTGCCCGAGGTGCTCGCCCGCTGCATTGATGCACTTGTCGGCGGGCTCGATCTTCTCCAGTGCGACCATGCTGAGGTTGCAACGCTTGCCGAACAGGCCGTCCTCATCCAGCACGTAGGCCACACCGCCGGACATCCCGGCCGCAAAATTGAGGCCGGTTTCACCGAGCACGGCCACAGTACCGCCGGTCATGTATTCGCAGCCGTGATTGCCCACGCCTTCGACCACGGCCATCGCACCGGAATTACGCACGCAGAAGCGCTCACCGGCTACGCCGTTGAAGTAGCTCTCGCCAGTTGTCGCGCCATACATGACGGTATTACCGGCAATGATGTTGTCGTGCGGAATGCCGCGGAACGCCTTGGGCGGTTTGATTACGATACGACCGCCGCACAGGCCCTTGCCCACGTAGTCGTTGCCTTCGCCGGTCAGTTCGAAGGTAATGCCCTTGGTCAGGAACGCGGCAAAACTCTGGCCTGCTGTGCCGGACAGCTTCACCGTGATGGTGTCGTCCGACAAGCCAGCCGCACCGTAACGGGTGGCCACAGCACCCGATAGCATGGTGCCGGCCGTGCGATTGACGTTGGTGATCGGCGTTTCGATCACTACCTTCTCGCCTTTTTCCAGCGCGTTTTGGGCTTGCGCAATCAGCTTGTTGTCCAAAGCCTTGGCCAAACCGTGGTCCTGCTCTTCGCAATGGCTGCGTGCCACACCGGCACCGACTTTGGGCTGATGGAACAGCTTGGTGAAATCGAGGCCGGAAGCTTTCCAGTGATCGATTCCCGCCCTCATATCCAGCAAATCGGCGCGGCCGATCAGTTCGCTGAACTTGCGGATACCCAGTTGCGCCATGTATTCGCGTACTTCTTCGGCCACGAAGAAGAAATAATTCACCACGTGTTCAGGCTGGCCGCTGAATTTCTTGCGCAATACCGGGTCTTGTGTTGCCACACCCACCGGGCAGGTATTGAGGTGGCACTTGCGCATCATGATGCAGCCTTCGACCACCAGCGGGGCCGTGGCAAAACCGAATTCGTCCGCCCCCAGCAACGCGCCGATCAGCACATCGCGCCCGGTCTTCATCTGGCCGTCCACCTGCACCGCCACACGACCGCGCAACTGGTTCAGCACCAATGTCTGCTGGGTTTCGGCAAGACCGATCTCCCACGGACTGCCCGCATGCTTGATGGACGAAATCGGCGATGCACCGGTACCGCCGTCGAAACCGGAGATAACGATGTGATCCGACTTGGCCTTGGCGACGCCGGCCGCCACTGTGCCCACGCCGGTTTCAGACACCAGCTTGGTAGAAATCGAAGCCCTGGGATTGGCATTCTTCAAGTCATGAATGAGCTGCGCCAAGTCTTCAATGGAGTAAATATCGTGGTGCGGCGGGGGTGAAATCAAACCTACGCCCGGCACCGAGAAACGCAACTTGGCGATGTACTCGGACACCTTGCCACCCGGCAACTGGCCGCCTTCGCCAGGCTTGGCACCCTGCGCCATCTTGATCTGGATCTGGTCTGCCGAAGCCAGGTATTCCGCTGTCACGCCAAAGCGGCCGGAAGCGACCTGCTTGATTTTGGATCGCATGGAATCGCCTTGCTTCAAGGCAATATTGCTTTCAACGCGGTTCTTGCCGATCAGGTCGGCTAACGTGGTGTCGGTTTCCACGGGCTGGAAGCGCACGGGGTCTTCGCCACCTTCACCGGTATTGGACTTGCCGCCAATACGGTTCATCGCGATGGCGAGCGTGGTGTGCGCTTCGGTAGAAATCGAACCCAACGACATCGCGCCGGTTGCAAAACGCGTCACGATGGATTTGGCGGATTCGACTTCTTCCAGCGGTACCGGCGCGCCAGCAGGCTTGATCTCGAACAAACCGCGCAAGGTCAGGTGACGCTTGCTCTGGTCGTTGATCAGCTTGGCGTATTCCTTGTAGGTTTCATACTTGCCGGTACGCGTCGCGTTTTGCAGCTTGGCAATGGAATCCGGTGTCCACAGGTGGTCTTCGCCGCGTACGCGGAAAGCGTATTCGCCACCGGCATCCAGTGCGTTGGACAGTACCGGATCGTCGCCGAATGCGGCAAGATGCAAGCGCAGCGACTCCTCGGCCACCTGATCCAGACCGATACCTTCGACATTGCTGGAGGTGCCCGGGAAATATTTTTCGACAAACGGAGTATTGAGGCCGACCGCGTCGAAAATCTGCGCGCCGCAATAGGATTGGTAGGTGGAAATACCCATCTTGGACATTACCTTGTACAAACCCTTGCCGATCGCCTTGACAAAATTCTTGTGTGCAATCTTGGTATCCGACAGGCCCAGGCTGCCGATAGTTTCGAACGCCAGCCAAGGGCACACGGCCTCGGCGCCATATCCGGCCAGCAGGGCGAAATGGTGCACTTCCCGTGCAGAACCGGTATCGACAACCAAGCCGGTATTGGTGCGCAAGCCTGACCTGACCAGATGGTGGTGTACGGCAGCCGTTGCCAGTAATGCCGGGATCGCCATGCGCTCTTCGCAAACATCCCGGTCGGACAGAATCAATACGTTATAGCCGTCATGCACCGACTTCTCGGCAGTCTGGCACAGCGTGGCAATCGCCTCGGCCATGCCCTTGGCTCCGGCAGATGCGGCGTAGGTAATATCGGTCACCAGCGAACGGTAACGATTTTGCGTCAGCTCATCGATGGTCTTGAGCTGCGCCAGTTCTTCCGGTGTCAGCACCGGCTGGCTGGCTTCGAGCCGCAACGGTGGGTTGGTTTCTTCGATACCCAGCAGGTTAGGCTTGGGGCCGATAAAAGTCACCAGCGACATTACCAGTTCTTCACGGATCGGGTCGATCGGTGGATTGGTAACTTGCGCAAACAGTTGCTTGAAGTAGCTGTACAGGGTCTTGGATTTGCTCGACAACACCGGTAGCGCACTGTCCGTCCCCATGGAGCCGGTTGCTTCTTCACCATTGGTTGCCATTGGTTGCAGAATGAACTTGAGGTCTTCCTGGCTGTAACCGAAAGCCTGCTGTACATCGAGCAAATCCGCCTTGAGTTCCAGCTTGCATTCCGCCTTGGGCAGATCGCCCAGGAAATAACGGGATTTCTCGATCCAGTCGCGGTAAGGCTTGGCTTGGGCAAGCTGCTGCTTGACCTCGGCATCATCGATGATGCGGCCTTGCTCCATGTCGATCAGGAACATCTTGCCAGGCTGCAGACGCCACTTCTTGACGATCTTTTCCTCAGGGAAAGTCAGTACGCCCATTTCGGACGCCATCATGACGTAATCGTCGTCGGTAATCAGGTAACGAGCGGGGCGCAGACCGTTACGATCCAGCGTCGCACCGATCATGCGGCCGTCGGTGAAAGCCACGGCGGCAGGGCCGTCCCATGGTTCCATCAGGGCGGCGTGGTATTCGTAGAAAGCACGGCGCTCTTCATCCATCAGCGTATTGCTCGACCATGCTTCCGGAATCAGCATCATCATGGCGTGCGGCAGCGAATAGCCACCGGCCACCAGCAGTTCCAGCGCGTTGTCGAAGCAGGCAGAGTCGGACTGGCCTTCGGAAATCAGTGGCCACAGCTTTTCCAGGTCTTCGCCCAGTACGACGGATTTCATCGCCTCATGGCGCGCGGCCATCCAGTTGACGTTGCCGCGCATGGTGTTGATTTCGCCGTTGTGGGCGATCATGCGGAACGGGTGGGCCAGATCCCATGCCGGGAAGGTATTGGTGGAGAAGCGTTGGTGCACCAATGCCAGCGCAGAAACCATCTCGGGATCTTGCAGATCCTGATAGTAGGTACCAACTTCATCTGCCAGCAGCATGCCCTTGTAGACCAGGGTACGGCTTGACAGGGACGGGATGTAAAACTGACTGTCATCTTCCAGCTTGAGGGCATGCACGGCATGCTCGATACGCTTGCGGATAACGAACAACTTGCGTTCAAAGGCGTTCTGGTCTGCGCATTCACTGCCAATGAACACCTGGCGCATCACCGGCTCTACGGTCTTGGCAGCGTCGGCAATATTGCGATTATTGCGCGGAACATCGCGCCAACCCAGAAAACCCTGACCTTCTTCGTGAATAATGCGAGCAATGGCCGATTCGCAAGCGACACGGCCATTGCTGGATTGTGGCAGAAACACCATGCCGCAGGCATATTTACCGACTTCGGGCAGCGTGATGCCTAGTCTGGCCGTCTCTTTACGCAAGAACGCATCGGGTAGCTGAATCAGCATACCTGCACCATCGCCCAACTTGGGATCGTACCCGGTAGCGCCACGATGAGTCAGATTGCGGAGAATTTCCAAGCCTTTGGCGACGATGTCGTGACTCTTCCGACCTTTGATGTGTGCTACAAAACCAACCCCGCATGCGTCTTTTTCGTTTGCCGGATCGTATAAACCTTGTCTTGCTGGCATTGCCCTGCCTCTGTCCATCCCTCGTCAACCATTAAACAGCGCGCCTGACCGAGGGTGTTTGCGCGACGCTGCTCCCGGCACACTGCCGGGCACTACAATATTTTGGGTGAAACCTTGTAATAGTACCGATATCACGGTAGTAGTTCAACCCTTGATTTCTGAATGGGTACTCAGATACACAATTTCGGGCCATACTCTATTCAGAACTCATGTGACTAATCGATCGTAATTACGTGAGTCAGCATCACTCTTGCTCACCATCGATTGTGATTTGTACTTGAGGCACCAAGGCTCTGGCATATACAACAATTGCCCCGGCTCGTAGCTTCGGCATACATGCCATAAAAGCGGCATCCGGTGTTGCGACTTGAGTGCCGGGTCAATACTGTTTTAAAGCAACGTCAGGAAAATCAGCAGAGAGAATTGTTAACCGGTATTGAGTCAAGGACAGATGCCTGATTATGGAAGTTTGCCGGCAGTGACCATTCGGTTCAATAAAATTGTGCCCGGCACCCATCCAACAACATCATCGTAAGTTGAGTTTGTTTCATGATCGACAAAGCCCGCATCATTGTCTGAATTTTCAGATTCATCGGCATCCGAGCCAGTTATTGTTTGACTGCCTGTTGGAAGATACCCTCCGGCACCGTTCTTGCCGTGGGAAACGATTACTGCAGGTACGTTGCTCGCCAATGCGCCCCCGCCAGCCGTGGCGGAAATGTCGATGTTACCTTGTGAGCATAGTGCGAAAGATGAAGTTGTTGGTGAGGGTGAGGGAATGCATCCAGTTCCAAAGGTATTGTCGGTAATCGCATCCGCATAGATGTTAGTCACGCGGTAGCTGAAACGATGGCCCCATGGATCGGTTTCCTTGAGCCCTAATGTGACCCATGGGATGACCCCTGTTGCACCTGATGAACAATCTGCGATCGGTTCTCCGGCGTGAGGTGCCCCAGTAGCAGTGGTGGGTGTGGCGGGGCATGGTAGTTGCCCATTGGCAAGCGCGTAACCGATTAGCGCATCTTTGATGTCCGCAATCTGATTCCTGACTTCGCTCTGGTTGCGTTGATCGATTTGTGCAGAAATCGGGACAAGCAAGCCACCCATCATGAGGCCAACAATAACCAGGACAACGGCCATTTCAACAAGGGTGAAGCCTGCTCTGCAACGAATAAAGAAAATCGCGTTATTCATATTTGCATGTTTTCAAGTTGCCGATTGCTGCCTGACAGTCGATGCTGCTCAGATCTTCCAGGCAGTCCGCACTGATAAATGTCAGTGCAGCGTCTTTGCAAGTCTGTGGTTCGCAATAGGCATGCAGATTATTTGCCATGGCAGCACATATCGGTAGCATAGCGATATTTTTGCAGTTATTGCTGCTGTCGGTGGTTGAAACATGCGTCAGTAAGGTGTTCGCATATTTTTTGCAGTACACGGCAAATACATCACTCTTTCTGATGATTAATAAACGATCATTAAACTGGTCTGCCTGATTGGCTGTTAATTGCGAGTTTGTAGCTGCGATAAACGTCGAAACGGTATTAGCAACGGATGAAACGACAGCGTTGTTGGTGTTGCTTGTCGTGTCGCTATCGAGGTAATTACTTGCTACATAATTGCCACCACATTTGGTTGCGGTATCGTCTATCGATCTACTTTGCCCATTCAGCACAGAGCCTGGAGCAAAAATAACGGCTACTGCGGGGTTGGTAGAATCCGCCAGATAGCTGGTGCCATCTGCCGCCAACACATTGATTAATCCGGTAGTATTTGGTGAGAAATCATCAGTTTTCGGGTTGCTCTTATAATTGCCGGAGACAGCAAACCACAAGCACTCACCATCTCCGTCTCGAATAGGGGAGATATCCAGTGTTTTCCATGGCAGTTTCCCCAGAACACTGACGTTTTTGCTTTCGCATGGAGATTGTGAACCTTCGCCGTTGGGGTCTGTTGCGCTCAGGTCCGGGCATGGCAAGTAGCCAAAAACCTCACCAGAATGTAAATCATCATATGTTGCTGCATAGCCTAGCAATGCTGTTCTTGCTTCTGTCAGCGCTTTCGAAGTACGCAAATCTCGATCTGTTCTGATGGATTCGGCATTGAGTGCATGTAATAAATATGTGGTTGCTACAATGCCTATGATAAAGACTAGCAGAATGAGCATGATTCCGCGCTGGGCCTGACTGGCATGGCAGAGAGGAATGGGGGGCGCCATCAGGCTCATCGCTTGGTGGATGTTGTTGCAGCCGCGGGTAGATTCTCTGGCAAAGCTGCCGGAAGAGTTTCCGATGAAAGATGGTCGGGCGGTAAGGCGCGGAGATTATTCAGCACTTTTCCATGCTCGGGGTCATAGCTTTGACCAGCTTTCAATTTGATAGTTTTTCCCGTACTGGAAATCTTGACCTGCACATCATTGGTATTGCCATTCAGTTTGCCGACTTCAAAATTCTTGATGGCTGACTTTTCCTGCACTGGTTGACCATTGAGCCAAACCGTACCCTTACCATCACCACGCTTTACATAGCCCTGCACTGAAACCATCGGCGGCGCTGCGGCATCTGTGATACTTTCTTCATCTTCGCCAGTATTGGCAGGAGTAACAATCCTCTCCGGTGGGCGGCTGTTTTGGCGGATGACATCCAGTGCGGCGCGTTCGGTCGGCGTGAGAAAAAGCCGACCCAGCGACGATGGTTCTGCCGCCATGACGAAAATAGGCAGGCACGAGATCAGTACTATCGGCCAGCGTTTCATGGATGCGCTCCCGCGTTTGCACTAGGCTCTGTCATGGTGAGCCAGTCGATATCACAAATGCTGCTGAGGTTGGGTACGAATTTGTTTTTGCCGCCGCCATCGGCTTTAGAGAGGATACAGTCGCGTAGCATGAAAGGCGGATTCTGTTCCAGCGGTAAATCGCGTAACAAAGTCAGTAGGTCAGTTTCATGCAGCATGGCGAAGGAGAGTTTCATGCTGGAGCGATGCAGCTTGAAATTGCCGACATCCAGCGGAAACGCCGGTTTGTAGTCTTGCATGGTGCCGATGTCGTAGCTCACGCCAAAAAATTTGTTGCGGATATTGATATTGCGAAGATCATCGATCCAGTCGATGCGTTGCTCCTCCCCGATAAAGCCTTGTTGTATCAATTTCTGGTACAGCGGAAGGTAATGCACGATGCTTTCCTTCTCGGCTCCAGAAGTCAGGTAGCGGCTGCGCGCCTGGTTGAGCAGGTTGTTTTGTGCCTGCAGTTCTTTTTCTACCTTGGTCCGGCGGGCATCGGTCGTTGAATAGAGCAGAGTGGCAATAATGAGTGCCACGCCGAAGGTGATGAGTGGTAGTTGCAACTTGCGCCAATCCTGGGGCGTCAGTTTCATTTAACTGCCTCCGGTTTCAGGATAATCTTCAGTTTGAAACGTGCGGCGGGCAACTGCTGCGTTTGCTGATCTAGCGTGCTGCCTTGCAGGTTGGCGAGCGAACTGGTGTTGACCGGTTGTTGCAAAACAGTGATTTGTTCCACGGCTGGATGCTGTTTCAAACCTTCGACCAGCCGATTCATGCTATCGATGGCTGCGCGATAATCTCCGGTGAAATTACTGATTTCGCCATCGATAAAGCCGATTTCATACAAACCTGTCGGCGATGGTGCTACGGTTGTGCCGCTGCTTGCTGGTGCCGTAATTGGGCCGCTGTCGTCATCGTGAATGTTGGTATCTTCGGCCAGTTTCCAGCGTAACCTGAAGAGTTCGATTTCGCGCTGGTTATCGAGGGCAGTGCTAACGACCTGCATCATGCGTTGTGGGTCGCGGGAAATGGCTTTAAGCTTGTCGGCTAGTTCGACGGCAACTTTTAGATCGCTACCAGGCAACGGTGTCCTCGGAAAATTGCTGGAAACTTCTCGGTAAAGTTGATCTTGCTGCTGTGTCTGGGCGATGGCGTCTTTTTGCTGGCGATGTAATTCGACGGTTTGGAAAATGTTGAGGCTCGCAATAGCCAGTGCGACGACAACAGTAGCGGCGCTGCCCAGATTGATGCCATTGCGTAAGTTATGCAGCTTGAACTGCCTGAGCATCTGCGGTGGCGCAAGGTTGCCCGGGCAAACATGTTTTGCCAGTACCTGCATATGCAGCAGGTCGGGAAAACGTTCGAGCCACTCCAGGTCGAGGCCGATGCTGCGTGCAAGGGACTGGGGGCCAATAACGGTACAGCTTACGTTCTGCCCTGATTCGAGTTGGCTGGCGAGATCGGCACTGACCGGTTCGGTCGATGGAAAAACGACGTGCAAACGGCTGTCGCGTGACATCATGCGCAAGCTGATCAGGTAAAGCCGCGTTTTCTCGGTTTCGGACACGTACAGTTTTTCGATCTGCTGGCTGTCCATACCGATTAACGGAGTCAGTCGGCTGACACGTAGTAGCTGGTTGGAGAAATAGGTTTGGCGCATCCCGGCGCTCTGGCGGGTCATCAGCAACAGGTCGCTATTCTTGAGCTTGAGCATCTCGACCAGCGCCTGGCTGACGGATGGCTTGAGATAGATGCCTGCCAGTGGGGCTTGCAGTTCATCAATGGCAGCGACCCAAGGCGCAAGCAATTCAGGGTTGGTCAGCGCCATGAACAGGAATTTGTCGTCACGTCGCTTGTCGGTTTCCCGGCCGACAAATTGTGACGTGCGATAGCTGGTGTTGCGATAGAGTTGGTTCAGTTTGCGCCCCACCATCTCTGTGCGTGCACTCCCAAAGGTGTGCGGCATCGTTTCCAGCCGGAAATCTTCTTCGACGGCATCGACGATGATGTGAACCGGCACATTGGGATGCTTGCTCAAATATTGGCAAAACTGGCCGTGCCCTGTCTCGTTGTTCGAAAAATCCTCGCAAGACACCAGTTTTCCAAGCCGCCACCGGCCGGCAGTGACTTGTTTTGATGTGATAAAGAGGATGATTTTGAACAACATATCCGAATCTTATCTTGTGCCGTCTAAAATTTCATCTTGGATAGCGTATCGTAAACCGGGCCGAGCACCGAGAACATGATCATCGCCAGCAGACCTCCTAACACGACGGTCAAGGCAGGCTCAATCATTTTCAGCATTTTTTCAACTGAGTCCTTGACGTCTCTGTCATAAAAATAGCTGATGTTCAGCAGCGAACTATCCAGTGCCCCGGTACCTTCGCCCACGCGTATCATGCGCACGACCAGCGGCGGAAATAACCCAAGATTGTGGAAGCTTTCGCTCATGCTTTCGCCTGCGTTGATCTGCTGCCACGCCCGTTCCAGGCCGTCTGCCACCACGCGGTTGCCGACGATGTCCTGACACGATTTGATCGCATCCAGAATGGGGATGCCGGTCTTGTACATCAAGGCAAAATAACGGGCAAATCGGGCCATGATGATCTTTTGCATGACCGTGCCGGTGACTGGAAAATGCAGCTTGATGAAATCGAAACGGTAGCGTGCCGCCGGGCTGCTTTTGACCAGCGCAGCAGTCGCAATGGCGGCGATGATGGGCAATGAAATAAATAACCACCACCAATTCACCAGCGCATTCGAAATGGCGATCATGATTTGCGTTTGTAGCGGAACTTCCTGCCCCATGTTCTTGAGAAAGCCGACCATCTGCGGCACCAGGTAAGTCATCAAAAAGCCTGTTGCACCCAGCACGACGACCAGGACGAATAAGGGGTAGGCCAGCAGTTTTTTGGTCTGCGCCATCAATTCATCCTGCCATTTAAGTGTGGCGGCGAGATTGTCGAACACCTCGGAAAGCTTGCCGGTCTGTTCTCCGGCCTTGACCAGGCTGACAAATACGTGGTCGAACGCCTTGGGGTGCTGTGCCATGGCTTGCGATAACATCAGACCGCCTTCGACCCCGGTGACCAGTTGGCCGATAATTTCCTTGAACCCGGGGTTGGGTGTGCTGTCCCGCAGGTCGGCCAAACCTTCCATGATGGGTACGCCTGCCCGCGTCAACTGTTCCAGCTGAAAGCAGAACATGATGAGATCCTGCAGGGTTGCGCCGGGGCCGCCAAACAGGCTTTGCCGCTTGCTTGCTTCGCGAAAGGTGACGAGATCCAGTCCCATGCGCTTCAAGCGCAGTTCGAGATCGATGTCGTTGATTGCTTCCAGTTGGCCCTGGGCTGCCTTGCCCGCCTGATCGACTGCCTTGTAGAGGAAGGTCGGCATCCGTTATGCCAGAAAACTAATGCAGCCTTCCCGTCAGGTCAACCACACGGGAAACTTCGGCAAGCGTGGAGTAGCCTTCAAGAATGCGGCGTATGCCATCTTCGGCAAGTGTAGAAAAGCCTTTCTCCATGGCGGCTTCGCGCAACTCGTCCATGTGTGCACGGCGCGAGATCAGCGAGTCCAGATCACTGTCGATGCGCAATAATTCGATGATAGCCATGCGGCCGCGATAACCGGTGTAATTGCATAGCTTGCAGCCGACATTTTTGTAGATTCGTGAACCGGGAGACTTTAGCCCCAAAACCTTACGCTCTTCCTCGCCTGGCTCGTAGGCTTCCTTGCAGTGCGGGCACAGTACGCGCACCAGCCGTTGGGCCACGACCCCGATGATGTTGCCAGCCATGATGTCTGGTGAGACGCCAATGTCCAGTAACCGGGGAAACGTGCCCAGTGCGGAGTTGGTGTGCAGGGTCGAAAATACCTGGTGGCCGGTCATGGCTGCACGGAAGGCCATTTCGGCCGTGTCGTGGTCGCGCATTTCGCCTACCAGGATCACATCCGGATCTTGCCGCATGATGGAACGGATACCGTTGGCGAAATCCACTTTATTGACTTCGGCGACTGAAGTCTGGCGCATCATGGTGACCGGGTATTCTACCGGGTCTTCCAGCGTCATGATGTTGACGGCTTCGGTATTGAGGAAAGACAGCAGCGAATACAGCGTCGTGGTTTTACCGCTACCGGTCGGCCCGGTGACGATCACGATGCCTTCCGGTCTGGCCATCATCACCTTGAGTTGATCCAGAACTTCCGGGCGCAATCCCATGCGCTCCAGCGGAATGATGGATTTTTCGCGGTCAAGCACGCGCAGCACGATATTCTCGCCGTGTATGGTCGGGTGGCTGGCAACACGAAAATCGATGGTGCGCCCACACAGCGTGATACCCAGGCGGCCGTCCTGTGGGGCGCGGGTTTCGGCGATATCCATGCCGCTGATGACTTTCAGCCGCACGGCGATGCCCGGCCAATAGGTTTTGTGCAAGCTGCGAATCTGTTGCAAGACGCCGTCGATACGATAGCGGATGCGTAAGAAAGCATACTCCGGTTCGAAGTGGATGTCGGAAGCGCCGCGCTTGACCGCGTCCATCAGCAACGCGCCAACCAGACGGACGACCGGCTGCGTGTATTCCTCGCCGGAGGCAGTCTGCAGGCTGCCATAGTCGATTTCGCCGGTTTCGATCTCGCGCAGAATACCGTCGACCGAGAGCTCGTAACCATAGAATTGGTCGATGTGTTCTTCAAGCTGGGCCTCGCCGGCAAGCACCGGCTTGACCTGGATCTGGCCGCCCAGCATGGCGCGTAGTTGATCAAGCGCAACCACGTTGAACATGTCTGCCATTGCGACAACGAGTGCGGTGGTGGCTTCCTCAAATGCAATCGGTAGCAAATGGTGTCGCCGGGCGAATTCTTCAGGCACCAGTTTCAGTGCCTCGACATCGGCGATTACGGATGAGAGATCGACGCTTTCCTGCCCGATCGTGTGCGCAACCAGGTCCCGCACCATGGCCTCGGTGACGAAGCCGAGCCGCACCAATTGGCGGCCAAGCGGGATGTTATTCTGATCCTGCTCCATCAAGGCGATGCGGAGCTGGTCCTGGCTGATCAGGCCCTGTTGCACCATCAGTTCGCCCAGCCGCATTTTCCGGCGTGCTTCAGACATATTTTCGCGTGAGGATTCGGACATGGTTATTGTGGATTTTGCCTGAATTATGCCTGAAAAGCACTGCGCGGGCATGCCTGCAATCACTTAAACTATCGCCTTATGAAAAATGTCGATTTGTTAAGCCGTTCCATGGCCTCGGTCTGGCATCCCTGCACGCAGATGAAGCAACTGGAAAACCTGCCGCTGATACCGATCGCACGCGGCAGGGGTGCATGGTTGTATGACTTCGAAGGCAAGCGCTACCTCGATGCGGTGAGCTCCTGGTGGGTCAACCTGTTCGGGCACTGCAATCCTCGGATCAATGCCGCGATCACGGATCAGCTCGACCAGTTGGAGCACGTCATGCTCGCGGGTTTTACCCATGAACCGGTCGTGCAACTATCGGAGAGATTGGCTCGCCTGAGTGGGCTGGGACATGCGTTTTACGGCTCGGATGGCGCCTCAGCGACAGAAATCGCCCTGAAAATGAGCTTCCACTTCTGGCGAAACTCCGGGCAGGTGCAGAAAACCAATTTCATCAGTTTGCAAAATAGCTATCACGGCGAAACCATAGGCGCGCTTTCAGTGACCGATGTGGCGTTGTTCAAGGATACCTATGCGCCTATGCTACGGCAGAGTACGCAAGTGCCTACGCCCGATAGCCGACTCGCCGAGCCGGGTGAAGCGGCAGAATCCTATGCCTTGCGCTGCGCCGACGCCTTGGAAAAGCATTTGCAGATACATCATGCAGAAACAGCTGCGCTGATACTGGAGCCGCTAGTACAGGGTGCGGCTGGAATGGCAATGTACCCGCCTGTTTACCTGAAGCGTGCACGGGAGTTGTGCGACCGGTATGGCGTGCATTTGATCGCGGACGAGATAGCCGTCGGGTTTGGGCGTACCGGGACCATGTTCGCCTGTGAGCAGGCAAGCATTCGCCCGGATTTTATGTGCTTGTCAAAAGGCATTACTGGCGGTTATTTGCCGTTGTCTGTTGTGCTGACTACGGATGCCATTTATTCGGCCTTCTATGATGACCGTGTCACTCGTGGATTTTTACATTCGCATAGTTATACCGGTAACGCACTGGCATGCCGTGCGGCATTAGCGACGCTGGATATTTTCGAAAAAGATTCAGTTCTGGACGGCAATCGGCATACGGCAGACAGTTTGACTGCAGCGCTTTCAGCCGTTGCCGGGCATCCCTGCGTCAGGAACTTCCGCCATCTTGGCATGATCTGGGCTTTTGAGGTTGAAACTGAAGATCCGCAGTTCTCGTGCAATTTCTATCATGCAGCACTTCAGCGCGGGCTGTTGTTGCGGCCGATTGGCAAAACGGTATATTTCATGCCGCCATACATTGTCGGCGAGGAGGAAATTACCATGCTCGCCAATGTTGTTCTCGAACTGATTCAGCAGCTTATGCCAGAATCAGCAGGTTGAAGCCATAATAAAGCCCCAGCATGATGGCACCGTAAAACAAAAGGTCTGCTGCATGCGCGCCCTGTACGCCGGATAACCAGCGTTTGACCAGTAACATCATGCCACCTAGCAGGATCAGTAGGGTCGGGTTGGCGTTCCATGCCTGAAAAAACCATTGAATCAATCCGCCATCCGGGTTGAATAGTTGGTAGGTGGTACCGGCAACAGCCAAGGTCACAATTGCAAAAACCGTGAAACTAAATATCGACTCAAAGAGATGTGCAGCCTGTCTCATGATGTGCTCCTTGTAAAAAAATAAAGGGCAAACCACGGGAGTCAATGGCCGGGCCAATGTTGGCGGGGAGGTGTTCGCCAATGGCCCTGGCTGGAGATGAACTGTTCCGGCGGCACCGCTGTCCTGGGATTGCTCCTTTAGACCGGTGGCTTTGCGTCCCCGCCTTTCGGTCGGGTTTGCCCTTTTACAGAATGCGGTACCATCCTAAACGGGACGTCTTGTGTATGCCAAGGGCGCGCGGATGAGTGGTTAATTTTCTCCGATAAGCGGTCAATCGCTTGCATCAGTTATTGATTCGGCCCAATAAAATATGAACTTTTTAAGGTTTTCATGATCCGAGAATCATGGAAAAAGAAAACGCAAGAAAACAAACCCTGGAGCAACTTCATGAGAGGCGCA
>WBZX01000287.1_pt1 | contig 48283 bp, 50 predicted proteins | sample 5204211 | NCBI WGS metagenome assembly WBZX01 (sample SAMN12344362, study PRJNA552823) | activated sludge metagenome | biome: Activated sludge suspended growth; feature: Nitrification reactor; material: Wastewater; isolation source: activated sludge from nitrification reactor of wastewater...
ACCTCGCTCACGGCGGAGATCGGCCTCATGAAGGCCGGCGAGCAGCTGGCCGCGATGGAGATGATGGCGGTGGACCCGCGCGCACGCGTGCTGGCGCCCCGGTTCCTCGGCGGCATCATCTCGATGCCTCTGCTGGCAGTGCTGTTCTCGGCCGTGGGCATCGTTGGGGCCTGGGTCGTGGGCGTGGTCCTGATCGGGCTGGACCCCGGCAACTTCTGGGGCCTGATGCAGGCCAAGGTGGATGTGTGGCGCGACGTCGGCAATGGCGTCGTGAAGAGCTTTGCCTTCGGCGTGGTGTGCACCGCCGTGGCGCTGTACCAGGGCTACGAGACCGAGGCGACGCCCGAGGGCGTGGCTCATGCCACCACCCGTACGGTGGTGGTGTCGTCGCTCGGCGTGCTGGGCATGGATTTCGTCTTGACGGCGCTGATGTTCTCGGCGCCATGAGTGGGAGTTGACACGATGAGCAGACGCAGCATCGAGACCCTGGTGGGCCTGTTCGTTCTGGTGGGCATGGGCGCCATGGTGTTCCTGGCGCTCAAGGCCGCCAACCTGGCCAGCTTCGGCGAGCACAAGGGCTACACGGTGTCGGCCCGCTTCGACAACATCGGCGGCCTCAAGCCGCGTGCGCCGGTTCGCAGCGCCGGCGTGACGGTCGGCCGGGTCAAGAGCATTTCGCTGGACGCCAAGACCTACCAGGGCGTGGTGCGCATGGAGATCGACAACTTCGTCAAGTTTCCGAAGGACACCTCGGCCAAGATCCTGACCTCGGGCCTGCTGGGCGACCAGTATGTCGGTCTGGAGCCGGGCTCCGACGACAAGGAGCTGGCCGCCGGCGACGTGATCCGTCAGACGCAGTCTGCCGTGGTGCTGGAGAACCTGATCGGCCAGATGATCTCCGGCAAGGCCACCGAGGCCGGCGGCGAGGGCAAGAAGTGAACGCCGCAAAGGCGGTGCGCACGGCACTGCTGACGATGCTGCTGGCCGCCGCAGCCGGGGCGCAGGCCCAGGCCGTGGCCGACGCGCCGCCGCGTTCGTCCGTCGACCCCCTGGAGCCGTACAACCGCGCCATGTTCGGCTTCAACGAAGCCGTCGACCGCATCGTGCTGGCCCCGCTGGCCCGCGGCTACGTGGCCGTGGTGCCGGAACTGGCGCGCACAGGCGTGTCCAATGTCTTCGGCAACTTCGCCGACGCCTGGTCGGCCGTCAATCAGGCGCTGCAAGGCAAAGGCGAGGCGGCGGCCACGATGACGATGCGCGTGGCAACCAATACGCTGTTCGGCATCGGCGGCCTGTTCGACGTGGCCAGCGACCTGGGCATGGAACGCCAGAGCGAGGACTTCGGCCAGACACTCGGCCGGTGGGGCCTGCCGGCGGGCCCGTACTTCGTGTGGCCCCTGCTCGGCCCGTCGAGCATTCGCGACACGCTGGGCCGGCCGCTGGACGTGACGTGGTCGCCGTCGCTGCTGGTTGCGCACGAGCCGACGGCCTATGCGCTTTCTGCGCTGCGCCTCGTGGACACCCGCGCCAGCCTGCTCGGCGCCTCGGACGTGCTGGGGAGCATCGCGCTCGACAAGTACGTCTTCGTGCGCGACAGCTATCTGGCGCGCCGGCGCAATCTCGTCTATGACGGCGATCCGCCCGAAGAACCCGCTGATCCCGAACCGGCTCCGAAGTAAACCACCGCCGCGCTGTGGCGTTGACGGTGTCGAGGCAGCATGTGCCTGTGCTCGCCGTCCAGAAAGGATGTTCATGAATCGCAAGCAGTTCCTCTCCGCTGTGGCCCTGTCCCTTGCCGCCGTTGCCTCGGCCCAGGCCCAGGCGCCCGCCCAGGCGCCCGACGTGCTGATCAAGCAGGTGTCCACCGAGGTGATCGACACCGTCAAGGCGGACAAGGCCATTCAGGCCGGTGACCTCAACAGGATCATTGCGCTGGTGGACTCCAAGGTCATGCCGCACGTGAACTTCACGCGCATGACACGCATTGCCGTCGGTCGCCCCTGGGCCGGTGCCACGCCGGACCAGCAAAAGCGGCTCCAGGACGAGTTCAAGACCCTGCTGGTGCGGGCCTATTCCGGCGCGCTCACGCAGGTGAAGGATCAGGTCGTCGAAGTGCTGCCGATGCGCAACGCGGCAACGGACACCGATGTCGTGGTGCGAACCCGCGTCAAGGGCAAGGGCGATGCGATCCAGATCGACTACCGGCTCGAGAAGGCAGACGCCGGCTGGAAGATCTACGACGTCAACGTCCTGGGCTCCTGGCTGGCCGATACCAGCTTCAAGGCGGACTTCGCGCCCGTGGTCAGCAAGGACGGGTTGGACGGCCTGATCAAGTTCCTGGCCGAGCGAAACAGGGCGGCCAAGTCCTGACGCGTCCCGAACTCGCCATGCAGAAGCTGCCCGCCACACTGACCATCAAGGACGCCCGCGCCGCCGTGCTCCTGCTCGAGCCGGCGGTGGGCGAGGGCAGCGGCGTGCTGGAGATCGACGCGTCCACGCTGGTCACGTTCGACACCTCGGCCATCGCCGCGCTGCTGGAGCTTCGGCGGCAGGCCCAGGCCGCCGGGCGCACGATGTCCGTGCACGGCGCCCCGCCGGCGATGGTGGACCTGGCCGGCCTGTATGGCGTGGCCGACCTGCTGGCTTTCGGGCCCGCGCTTCAGTCCGACCGCGCGTAGCGCTTCGAGCGCAGGTTGCGCTTGATCTCCGCCAGCATCGGGCGCAGCTCGCCGCCCAGCCGCAGGGCCACGCCGGTGGTCAGGATGTCGATCACGATCAGGTGCAGCAGCCGCGACACCATCGGGCTGTAGCGGTCGTAGTCTTCCGGATGGTCGGCCGCGAGCAGGATCTGCTGCGCGCCCGTGGCGGCACGGGCCAGTGGCGAACCGCTGGCCGTGATCAGGATGGTGGTGGCGCCCTTGCGGCGCGCGATCTCGGCGGCATCGAGCAGATCGCGGCTGCGGCCCGAGTTCGAGATCACCACGGCACAGTCGCCAGGCTGCAGCATCGTGGCGCTCATCACCTGCACATGGCCGTCCGCCACGGCCGTGGCGGTGACGCCGAGGCGGAAGAACTTGTGCTGGGCGTCCTGGGCCACGATGCCCGAGTTGCCCACGCCGTAGAAGTCGATGCGCCGCCCGCTGCGGCAGGCCGCCGTCAGCGCCTCGATGGCCCGCTCGAAGGCGTGCGAGGTGGCATCGTTGCGATAGGCCAGCATCGCGCTGACCGCGTTGTCGATCACCTTGACGATGATGTCGCCGGGCTTGTCGTCCTCGTCCACAGCTCGATGGACGAACGGAACGCCCTCGTTGACCGTGCCGGCCAGCTTGAGCTTGAAGTCCGCCAGCCCGTCGTAGCCCACGCTGCGGCAGAAGCGCACCACCGTGGGCTTGCTGACATGCGAGCGATCGGCCAGCTCGCTGACCGGCAGCGACGCAAAGGCGCGGGGATCCGCCAGCACCAGCTTGGCCACGCGCTGCTCGGCCGGCGGCAGCGCCGGCAGTGCCGCATGGATACGTTCGAGCATCGACATCGTCAGCGCCCAGGACCGGATGCCGTCGCGCAGACGCCGGAGATCCGGCTCCGCCGGTCCCCAGGCGTCGCCCCCCAGGGGGAGAGCGGCGAAGCCGCAACGGGGGGGGTCAACTCTCCTCGTCCCAGGCAAAGCCGTCACGCGCGATCAATGCGCTGGCCGCCGGCGGCCCCCAGGACCCGGCCGCATAGGGCCGCGGGCCGGCGGTGTCGGCGCGCCACGCCGACAGGATCGGCTCCACCCAGCGCCAGGCTTCCTCCTGCTCGTCGCTGCGCACGAACAGGTTCAGGCGACCCGCCACGGCGTCGAGCAGCAGGCGCTCGTACGCGCCCACGCGGGCGGTGGCGAACGCCTTGTCGAAGTCCAGGTCGAGCTTCACCGGCGCCAGCACCTCGTTGTTGCCGCTGCCCTTGGCTGCCAGCAGGTGCAGTTCCAGTCCGTCCTCGGGTTGCAGCTTGATCACCAGCTTGTTGGCGCGCGCGCTGCCGGCAAAGATGGCGTGCGGCACGGGCCGGAAGTTGACGACGATCTGCGCGTCGCGCGCGGCCAGGCGCTTGCCGGTGCGCAGGTAGAACGGCACGCCGGCCCAGCGCCAGTTCTGCACCTCGGTGCGCAGCGCCACGAAGGTCTCGGTGGCGCTGTCCGCCGGCACCTTGGCTTCCTCCAGGTAGCCCACCGCCGCCTGACCACCCACCGTGCCGGCGCGGTACTGGCCGCGTACCACGTCGCGCGCGACGCTCTCGGCCGTGAACGGCCTGAGCGACTTCAGCACCTTGAGCTTCTCGTCGCGCACGGCGTCGGCGTCGCCGGTGGCCGGCGGCTCCATCGCGATGATCGTCAGCAGTTGCAGTGCATGGTTCTGCACCATGTCGCGCAGGGCGCCGGTGCGGTCGTAGAAGTCGCCGCGGGTACCCACCCCCAGCCCTTCGGCGATGGTGATCTGGATGTTGGCGATGCTCTCGCGCCGCCACAGCGGCTCGAACAGCGCATTGCCGAAGCGAAGGGCGGCCAGGTTCTGCACCGCGGGCTTGCCCAGGTAATGGTCGATGCGCATCGCCTGCGATTCGCTGAATGACGCGCGCACCACGCGGTTGATCTCGCGCGCGCTGGCCAGGTCATGGCCGAGCGGCTTTTCGAGCACCACGCGCACGTGGGGGCCGTTCAGGCCCGCCGCGCCGAGCTGGGCGCAGACCTGGGTGAACAGGTGCGGGCTGGTGGCCAGGAAGAACACCACCGTGTCGGCGCCGCGGGCTTCGAGCCACTGGCGCAGGCCGGCGTAGTGCTCGGGCTGGGCCAGGTCCATGCGGCGGTAATGCAGCAGCGCGGCGAAGCGGCCGAACTCCTCGTCGGTCGGGCGCTTGGCGCTTTCCACCTCGACGAAGCGCTCGCGGATGAAACTGCGGTACTCGTCGTCGCTGCGTTCGTCGCGCGCCACCGCCAGGATGCGGCCGCCTTCGGGCAGTTTGCCGTGCCGCCACGCCTGGAAAAGGGCCGGCATCAGCTTGCGCCACGTGAGGTCGCCGGTGCCACCGAAGAGAACGAGGTCGAAGGACATCGTGAAAGGCCGCGGGCCGTGGCCATGTAATTTTGTTACTGCTACGATGATGCATGAGTTTCTTGGCCCGGTCAACGCAGCCGGGCGCCCGAGGCCCGCACCGATGAACCAGCTCGACCAGCTCCGCCAATTCACCGTCGTCGTTGCCGACACCGGCAACTTCCGTCAGCTGGCGCAGTTCGCGCCGCGCGATGCCACCACCAATCCGTCGCTGATCCTCAAGGCCGTGCAGCAGCCGGAGTACGCGCCATTGCTGGCCGAGGCCGTGGCCTCGCTGCAGGGCAAGCCGCTGGACCGCGTCGTCGACCAGGTGCTGGTGCGCTTCGGCCTGGAGATCCTGAAGGTGGTGCCCGGGCGCGTCAGCACCGAGGTGGACGCGCGGCTGTCGTTCGACACGGCGGCGACCATGGCCCGGGCCCGGCGGCTGATCGACCTGTACGAGCGTGCCGGCATCGGGCGAGATCGTGTGCTGATCAAGATCGCCGCCACGTGGGAAGGCATCCAGGCCGCGCGCGCGCTCGAGCACGAGGGCATCCACTGCAACCTGACGCTGCTGTTCGCCTTCTGCCAGGCCGTGGCCTGCGCCGAGGCCGGCGTCACGCTGATCTCGCCCTTCGTCGGCCGCATCTACGACTGGCACAAGAAGGCCGCCGGCGCGTCATGGGACGAAGCGGCACGCTCGGGCGTCAACGACCCCGGCGTGCAGTCGGTGACCCAGATCTACACGTACTACAAGCACTTCGGCATTGCCACCGAGGTGATGGGCGCGAGCTTTCGCAACGCAGGGCAGATCCAGGCCCTGGCCGGCTGCGACCTGCTGACCATCAGCCCCGAGCTGCTGGCGCAGCTGCAGGCCAGCGACGCGCCGCTGGCGCGCGTGCTCGATCCCGCGGCGGCCCGGGCCAGCGAGGTGCATGCCGTCACCTACAACGAGGCGGCGTTCCGCTATGCCCTCAACGACGACGCCATGGCCGGCGACAAGCTGGCCGAGGGCATCCGTGCCTTCGCCGCCGATTCGGCGCGGCTGGACGCGCTGATCGAAGGCGAGACATGAGCGTGCGCTGCGATCGCACCCAGGCCTGGGCCGCGCTGGCGGGGCACTATCAGGCGCACGGACGCGACCTCGACCTGCGCGAGGCCTTCGCGCGCGACCCCGCGCGCGCCGCCCGCTTCGGCTTCGAGGCGCCCGAGGTGTTCGCCGACCTGTCCAAGAACCTGATCGACGAGGCCGGCCTGCGCTTTCTGCTCGAGCTGGCGCACGAGTGCGGCATCGAGCCGCGGCGCGACGCGATGCTGGGCGGCGCGCAGATCAACGCCACCGAAGGCCGCGCCGTATTGCACAGCGCGTTGCGGGCGCCGCGCGGATCGGCGGCGCCTCTGGCCCAGTTTCCCGACGACGTGCACGGCGTTCTGGACGCGATGCTCGCCTATGCCGACGTGCAGCGCGACAGCGCGGTGAGCGGCATCCGGCATGTGGTCAACATCGGCATCGGCGGCAGCGACCTCGGGCCCCAGATGGCGGTGACTGCGCTGGAGCCCTGGGTGCCGGCTGGCCTGCACATGCATTTCGTCAGCAACGTCGACGCACACGACCTGTCGCGCGTGCTGCGGCGGCTGGACGCGCGCGAGACCCTGTTCATCGTCGCGTCCAAGACATTCACGACGCAGGAGACCATGACCAACGCGCTGGCGGCGCGGCAATGGTTCCTGGCGCAGCCGGGCATGACAGAGGCGCACATCGCGCGCCACTTCGCCGCCACCACCACCAACGTGAGCGCGGCGGCCGAGTTCGGCATCCACACGACGTTCGGCTTCTGGGACTGGGTCGGCGGCCGCTACTCGCTGTGGAGCGCCATCGGCCTGCCCATCGCGCTGGCGATCGGCAGTGCCGGCTTCCGGGCGTTGCTGGACGGCGCCCACGCGATGGACCGCCACTTTGCCGAGACGCCGCTGGCGCGCAACCTGCCGGTGCTGCTGGCGCTGGTGGACGTCTGGTACCGCAACTTCCACCACTTCACGAGCCGGTCGGTGGCGCCGTATCACCAGGGGCTGGCCCGCCTGCCGGCCTACCTGCAGCAACTGGAGATGGAAAGCAACGGCAAGCGGGTGGACATGCACGGCGACCCGCTGCCCTACGCGACGAGCCCGGTGGTGTGGGGCGAGCCCGGCACCAACGGCCAGCATGCGTATTTCCAGATGCTGCACCAGGGCACGGACGTGGTGCCGGTGGAGTTCATCGCCGTTCGCACGCAGCGTCATGGCCTGCAGGACTCGCACACCAAGCTGCTGGCCAACTGCCTGGCACAGAGCCAGGCGCTGATGCTCGGCAAGAGTGCCGACGAGGCGCTGGCCGAGAGCGCGCCGACGGCGGCACCCGGCTTCGACCGCCAGCGACTGGCGCGGCACCGCAGTTTTCCCGGCAATCGTCCGAGCACCACGCTCGTGCTGGAGGAGTTGACGCCGCGCTCGCTCGGCGCGCTCGTCGCGCTGTACGAACATCGCGTGTTCACCAGCGGCGCGCTGTGGGGCATCAACAGTTTCGATCAGTGGGGCGTGGAACTCGGCAAGGCGCTGGCCAGTCGGCTGCTGCCGCGCTTTGCCAGCGGCGACGCCAGCGGCCTGGACCCGTCCACCGCGGCGCTGCTGTCGCGCCTGCGCAGCTGATCGCAGGCCGCAGCGGCCTCAGGGCCGCGGCTGCGCCAGCCAGGCCTCGGCCAGGCGCACCCACAGCGTGGCGCCCAGCGGGATCAGCTCGTCGTTGAAGTCGTAGCTCGGGTTGTGCAGCATGCACGGGCCCATGCCGTGCCCACCGATGCGATGGCTGCCGTCGCCGTTGCCGATCAGGAAGTAGCAGCCGGGCTTTTCCAGCAGGAAGTAGCTGAAGTCCTCGGCGCCCATCGTGGGCTCGAAGTCGAGCACGTTGTCGGCGCCGGCCACCTCGGCGGCCACCCGGCGGAAGAACGCCGTCTCCGCGTCGTGGTTGATCGTCGGCGGGTAGTTGCGATGGAACTCGAACTCGCACTGCACGCCGAACGCGGCGGCGGTGCCTGCCACCACCTCGCGCATCCGGCGCTCGATCAGGTCCAGCACCTCCAGCGTGAAGGTGCGCACCGTGCCTTCGAGCACGCAGCTGTCGGGCACCACGTTGGTGGCCTCGCCGGCATGGATCATGGTCACCGAGATCACCGCGGCGTCGATGGGACGCTTGTTGCGGGTGACGATGGTCTGGAACGCCTGCACCATCTGGCAAGCCACGGGCACCGGGTCCAGGCCCAGGTGCGGCATCGCGCCGTGAGCGCCCTTGCCGCGGATGGTGATCCTGAATTCGTTGCTCGACGCGAAGCAGGGCCCCGGCTTGACCGCGAACTGGCCGACCTTCATGCCGGGCCAGTTGTGCGCACCGAACATCGCCTCCATCGGGAAGCGCTCGAACAGGCCGTCCTTGATCATCTCGCGCGCGCCGCCGCCACCTTCCTCGGCCGGCTGGAACACGAGGTACACCGTGCCGTCGAAGTCGCGGTGCCGGGCCAGATGCTTGGCCGCGCCCAGCAGCATGGCGGTGTGGCCGTCATGGCCGCAGGCGTGCATGCGCCCGGCGATGGTGCTGGCGTGGGCGAACCGGTTGTGCTCGGTCATCGGCAGCGCGTCGATGTCGGCGCGCAGGCCGACGGCCCGGCTGGACGTGCCGTTGCGCACGATGCCCACCACACCTGTGGTGCCCATGCCGCGATGCACCGGGATGCCCCATTCGGTGAGCGCAGCCGCGATAAGGTCGCTGGTGCGTTCTTCCTTGAAGCACAACTCCGGATGGGCATGGATGTCGCGTCGCAGCGTGGCGATGGCCCCGGCGTCGGCCAGGATCGAATCGATGACTTTCATTGCGCCTCCGCGTACTGCAGCGGCCAGTTTACGCCGCAGCTCGGGACGGCTGTCATGCCGGGAACCCCCGGGCGCGACAAGTCCTTGCGCGGCGCAGACTCAGCGCCGGACCTTGCCGTCGCCAGTCAGGATCGTCAGGTCCACGAAGCGGGAGCCGGTGTGCTTGCTGGCACTGAAGTCGACATAGAAGCCGCCAAGGTTGTGCTCTCGCATCGACTCCAGGGCTCCGATCAGCGTGTCCGGCGTGGCCGTCGAGCCGGCCCGCCGCAGGGCCTCGCTGATCGTCTTGGCCGCCACGTAGCCTTCGATGCTGCTGTAGTTGGGCTCGAAGTCCTTGCCTGCGGCCTGTCCCGCCGCAAGATACTCGCCCGACAGCAGGCTGACCGGCGAGTACGGGTAGGGCATCACCTGGCTGACCACCACGCCGCGGGCGTCTGTGCCCAGTTCGTCGGCCAGTGCCTTGGTGCCGACGAAGCTCACGTTGTAGAAGGTGCCACCGAAGCCGGCCTTGCGCGCGGCCCGGATGAACGCGGCGCACGACTTGTAGGCACTGACCTGCACGATCGCGTCGGGCTTGCGCACGAGGATGTTCTTCACGGCCTCGTCCACGTCGACCGTGTTGCGTTCCACCGTGCCCAGACCGGCGGGCTCCAGGCCGAGCGGCTTGAGCGCCCGCACCACGCCGTCGAGGCCGGCCTTGCCGTAGGAGTCGTTCTGGTGGAACACGGCGATGCGCTTGATGCCCACCGATGTGACCTGCTTGACGATCTCGGCCGTCTCGTCGAAGTACGAGGCGCGGACATGGAACGCATAGCGGTTGAAGGGCTCGCGCAGCGCCTGGGCACCGGTGAACGGAGCGATGAAGGGCGTGCGTGCCGCGGTGGCCACCGGCAGCGCGGCCAGGCTGGTGGGCGTGCCGATGTACCCGAACAGGGCGAACACGCCGTCCTTGACCAGCTGCTCGGTGTTGGCCTTGCAGCGGTCGGGCTCGTAGCCGTCGTCCAGGCTCCTGAGTTCCACCGCGCGGCCGGCGATGCCGCCGCGCGCGTTGAGCCGGTCGAAATACAGCATCGCGCCGCGCTTGAACTGCTCGCCGAGCTGGGCGGCCGGGCCGCTGAAGGCCGCCGACTGCCCGAGAACGATGGGCCGACCGCCGCCGCCCTGGGCCAAGGCGGGAGCACCGAGAGCCGCAGCCGCGGCGCCGGCGAGCTGGCGCAGCGCCTGCCGGCGCGAGCCGGTCTGTCCGAAGCCATTCATCGGCGTTCTCCTCGTTGTCTCGATCTGGCCGGGGACGGTAGTCGCTGCGGCGGCGTGCCGCGCGGTCCGGCGGCCGACGAAACGGCAGGCGCTGTGCAATAGTTCATCCATGAGCGAACTGGCCTCTTCCGCGCCGACCGCGGCGACCCGCACGGTGCATGGCGCCTGCCCGCATGACTGCCCTGACACCTGCGCCATGCGCATCACGGTCGAGGCGGGGCGCGTCGTGCGCATCCAGGGCGACCCCGACCACGCGTCCACCCAGGGCGCGCTGTGCACCAAGGTCAGCCGCTATGCCGAGCGCAGCTACCACGATGAGCGCGTGCTGCATCCGCTGCGGCGTGTAGGGCCCAAGGGTTCGAGCCGCTTCGAGCGCGTGACCTGGGACGAGGCCATGACCGACATCGCCGCACGGCTGTCGGCCATCGCGGCGCGCGACCCGCAGGCGATCCTGCCCTACAGCTACGCCGGCACGATGGGCCTGGTCCAGGGCGAAGCGATGGCGCAGCGCTTCTTCCACAAGCTCGGCGCGTCGCTGCTGGACCGCACCATCTGCTCGATGGCGGGCGGGCAGGGCGTTGCGGCCACCTATGGCACGAAGGTCGGCATGCACATGCGCTTCTTCGCCGAGAGCCGCCTGATCGTCATCTGGGGCAGCAACTCGATCGCCAGCAACCTGCACTTCTGGACCCTGGCGCAGGAGGCCAAGCGTCGCGGCGCCAAGCTGATCGCGATCGACCCGCGCCGCACCGAGACCGCCGAGAAGTGCCACCAGCACATCGCGCTGCGACCCGGCACCGACGGCGCGCTGGCACTGGGCGTGATGCACGAGCTGGTGGCGCAGGGATGGGTCGACCGCGACTACGTCGACCGCCACGTGGCCGGATTCGACAGGCTCGAGCAGCAGGTGGCGGCATGGACACCGGAGCGGGCCGCGTCGGTCTGCGGCATCGGTGCCGACGAGGTGCGCGGGCTGGCCCGCGACCTGGGCACCACGCAGCCCGCGGCCATCCGCCTGAACTACGGCATGCAGCGCGTGCACGGCGGCGGCAATGCGGCGCGGCTGGTGGCGCTGCTGCCGTGCCTGACGGGTGCCTGGCGCCATCGGGCCGGCGGGCTGCTGCTGTCCAGCTCGGGCTGGTTCTCGAAGTTCCGCAATCCCGCGCTGGAGCGGCCGGACCTGCTCGCCGGCCGCCGGCCGCGCACGATCAACATGAGCACCATCGGCGACGACCTGCTGCGCGACGCGTCGCCCGCCTTCGGGCCGCGCATCGAGGCGGTCGTCGTCTACAACAGCAACCCGGTGGCGGTGGCACCCGAGTCGCGCAAGGTGGCGGCCGGTTTCGCGCGAGACGATCTCTTCACCGTGGTGCTGGAACACTTCCTGACCGACACCGCAGACCACGCCGACTACGTGCTGCCCGCGACCACGCAGCTCGAGCACATGGACGTGCACGGTACCTACGGCCACACCGACGTGATGTTCAACGAACCGTCCATCGCGCCGCTGGGCCAGGCCCGGCCCAACACGCAGTTCTTCCGCGAGCTGGCCGCGCGCATGGGCTTCGTCGAACCCTGCTTCGACGACGACGACGAGGCGCTGGCCCGGCAGGCCTTCGACTGGAACGCCATCGGCACCACGTTCGAGGCGCTGCGCGAGCGCGGATGGGCCGCGCTGCCGCTGCCCGAGGCGCCTTTCGCCGACGGCGGCTTCCCCACGGAGGACGGCCGTGCACGCGTCGACGTGAGCGGCCTGGGTATGCCCGACCACGTGCCCAATCACGAGTGCGCGCAGACGTCCCCCGCGCTGGCGGCGCGCTATCCGCTTCAGATGATCTCGCCGCCGGCGCGGCATTTCCTCAACTCCACCTTCGTCAACGTGCGCAGCCTGCGCAGCGTGGAGGGCGAGCCGCTGCTGGAGATCCATCCCGACGACGCGGCGCCGCGCGGCATCGGGGCCGGCGACGTGGTGCGCGTCTTCAACGACCGCGGCGAGTACCGCTGCAAGGCCGATGTCGGTCACCGCGCACGCCCGGGCGTGGTCAACGGCCTGGGCGTGTGGTGGCGCAAGTACGGCCTGGCCGGCGCCAACGTCAACGAGGTGACCAGCCAGGCCCTCACCGACATCGGGCGCGCGCCGACTTTCTACGACTGCCTGGTGCAGGTCGAGCGCGTCGACGCGGCGGGATGAGGCGCGGACTGCTCGTGGCAGGCATCGGCATCGCGGGCGTCGCAGCGCTGCTGGCAGCGGCATGCCTGGGCGCGGGTTGCTCGTCGGTCGGCTACTACGCGCAGTCGGTCGGCGGCCACCTCGACCTGCTGGCGCGGTCGCGCCCGCTGGCCGAGGCGCGTGCCGATCCGGCCGCGTCGCCGGCGCTGGCCGAGAGGCTGGCACTGGCCGCGCGCATCCGCGACTTCGCGGTGACCGACCTCGGCCTGCCCGACAACCGCAGCTACCGCCGCTACAGCGACCTGGGCCGCACCGCCGCCGTGTGGAACGTGGTGGCCGCGCCCGAGCTGTCTCTCAAGCTGCAGACCTGGTGCTTCCCGGTGGTGGGCTGCGTCGGCTATCGCGGCTACTACGACCGCGCCGAGGCCGACGCAGAGGCGGCACAGCTGCGTGCGCGCGGGCTCGAGGTCAGCGTCTACGGCGTGCCGGCGTACTCCACGCTTGGCAAGCTCGACTGGCTGGGCGGCGACCCGCTGCTCAACACCTTCATCGGCTGGCCCGAGGGCGAACTGGCGCGGCTGGTGTTCCACGAGCTGGCGCACCAGGTGGTGTTCGCGAAGGACGACACCATGTTCAACGAGTCGTTCGCCACGGCGGTGGAACGCATCGGCGTGCGGCGCTGGCTCGACGCGCACGGCAGCGATGCGGCGCGGCGCCAGTACGCCGAGCTCGACGCGCGGCGAGAGGCCTTCCGCGCGCTGACCGGCCGCTATCGCGACCGCCTGCAGACGCTGTATGCCAGCGCCGCCGGCGACGAGGACAAGCGCCGCGACAAGGCGGCCCTGATGGCCGCCCTGCGCGCCGACCTGGTCCGCGCCAAGGCCGAACCGGGGCATCCGCTGCACGGCTTCGCCGGCTACGACGGCTGGTTCGAGCGCGCCAACAACGCGAGCTTCGGCGTCATGAGCGCCTACAACGAACTCGTGCCGGGCTTCGAGCGCCTGTTCGACGCCGAGGGCCGCGACTTCGGCCGCTTCTACGCGGCCGTTGCGCGTTTGGCCGCATTGCCGCGGGCCGAGCGCCACGCCACACTGTCCTCACCCTGACCTGCCGCCGGAGCGCGCATGCCCGACATCAAGATTCACCGCGACCACACCCTGGGCCTGGCCAAGGCCCGCAAGATCGCCTGGCAGTGGGCGGAGGACGTGGAGAAGAAGTTCGACATGGAATGCACCGTGATCGAAGGCGAGTTCAGCGACACGGTGGAGTTCACCCGCACCGGCGTCAACGGCCGCCTCGTCGTGGCCGCCGACCACTTCGACCTCGACGCCAAGCTGGGCTTCCTGCTGGGCGCCTTCAGCAAGACCATCGAGGCCGAGATCCAGAAGAACCTCGACGCCCTGCTGGCCAAGAACGCCAAGCCCGCACGCAAAACCGCCAAGTAGGGCAAAGAGGCGCGGCAAAGCCCGCGCCCGTGCAAGCAGGGGCCGCGGGTCCGGCTCCGCCGGCCCGCAGTCGCCGCCCCCCTGGGGGGGAGCGCCGAAGGCGCAACGGGGGGGGGCCTACTTCAACCCTTCGATCAGGTCGACGTACTCTTGCATCGCCGAATCGGTGTCCTTGCCCTTCAGGCCGTTCCAGGCGTCCCACTTGGCGCGGCCGACCATGTCGGTGAAACCGGGGCGCTTGCCGTCGACGTCGCCGACCGTGGCCTGCTTGTACAGCGCGTAGATCTGCAGCAGCGTGGCGTTGTCGGGCTTCTCGGGCAGGTTCTTGCTGTCGGCAACTGCCTTCTCGAACGACGCTTTCAGACTGGCCATGGCGGCCTCCTCTTGGGGTTTGATGGCATGGACGCGGACGATCTTAGCGGGCAACTTCGGCGGCCAAGACAAGGAGTCACCCGATGACGGCCCCGGCAGCTCGCAGCGAGCGCATGTCGCGCGTGGACCACGCGTGGCTGCGCATGGACACCGACGCCAACCTGATGATGATCGTCGGCGTCTGGCTGCTGTCGCCGCCCCTCGCGTTGGCCGAGCTGCGCGAGCGCGTCGGTGGCTCGCTGCTGGCGTATCCACGGTTTCGCCAGAAGGTGGTGGAGGACCCTACGAGCGCCGCCTGGGTCGAGGACCCGCACTTCGACCTCACCCACCATGTGTGCGCCGAGCCGCTCGAGGCACGCTCCGGCGAGGCCTCGCTGGACGCGCTCAAGCGCCGCGTCGCCGACCTGGCCACGCAGCCGCTCGACCCGTCGCGGCCGCTGTGGCAGTTTCACCTGATCGAGGACCTGGGCGACGGCCGCAGCGCGCTGGTCAGCCGCGTGCACCACTGCATCGGCGACGGCATCGCGCTGATCTCCGTGATGCTGTCCATTGCCGACGGTGGCAAGCCGCCGCCGGCGCGACGTCCCCGCGACGAGGCCTCGCACGACGAGCACGACTGGATCGCCGACACGCTGATCAAGCCCTTCACCGACCTCACCATCAAGGCCATCGGCCTGACGGGGCAGGGCATGGGCAAGGGCCTGGAAGCACTGGCGCAGCCCGGCGGCGGCAGCCTGGAGATGGCGCGCGTGGGCATGCAGGTGGCCAGCGACGTGGCTGCGCTGGCCATGATGGCCGACGACTCGCCCACGCGCCTGAAGGGTCAGGCCACGCCGGGCAAGCGGGTGGCCTGGAGCGAGCCGATGCCGCTGGACGAGGTGCGAGCCGTCGGCCGGGCCTTCGGCGTGTCCATCAACGACGTGCTGCTGGCCTGCGTGGCCGGCGCGGTCGGCGCCTACCTGCGCGGCAAGGGCGACGACCCCACCGGCCAGGAGATCCGTGCCATGGTGCCGGTGAACCTGCGTCCGATGGAAGAGGCCTACAAGCTCGGCAACCGGTTCGGCCTCGCGCCGCTGGTGCTGCCGATCGGCATCGACCATCCGGGCGAGCGGCTGTTCGCGGTGCACCAGCGCATGAACCAGCTCAAGACGAGCTATCAACCGTTGCTGGCGTTTGCCGTGCTGGCGCTGTCCGGGATGATGGTCAAGCCGGTGCAGGCGGCGATCACCGGCCTGTTCGCCAAGAAGGCCACCGCGGTGATGACCAACGTGCCGGGCCCGCGCGAACCCATCCGCTTCTGCGGCCGCACCGTGGAACAGGTCATGTTCTGGGTGCCGCAGTCGGGCGACATCGGCATGGGCGTGTCGATCCTGTCCTACGGCGGCGGCGTGCAGTTCGGGCTGATCACCGACGCCCGCATGTGCCCGGACCCGGAGGCCGTCGTCGGCGGCTTCGGCCCGGAGTTCGACAAGCTGCTGTGGCTGGCGCTGATGTCGCCCTGGCCCGCGGCCTGAGCCGGCGTTCCGCGGACTGCGCCCGCGCTACAGCGTGCCGGCCTTCCAGCGCTCGTCGAACTCGCGCTTGCTGCGGATGAAGTGGTTGGCGCACTCGATCAGCTGGTCGGTGGTCGGGTTGCCTTCGCAGCTGGCCGGGCGGCGGTAGAACTTCGCCCAGGCGCGCTCGCGGCGCTTCTGCTCCTCGGCGCTGAAGGGCCTGGACGGCGCTGCCGCCACCGGCGCAGGCTCGGCATCGTCGCCGTCCTGCACCTGCACCTGCGCCTGCGCCGGCGTGGAGACGGTCGCACCGCCGCTGGCCGCAGGCGGCACGCGTTCCACCAGGGCGGCCGGCGACGTGCCGCCGGGCGCCACCTGGACCGCGGGCGACGCGGAGGCGGCGGGTTCGGCAGAGGCCGGCGCTGCCGCCAGCGCCGGTCCCGCCGCGGTGGGGGGCGCGGCCGCGGGCCCGCGCCCCACGGCCAGCACCGCCAGCAGCGTGCCGGCCACGCCGATCACGATGCCCAGCGCCAGGGTGCCGGCCAGCGTCATGTCGCGGCGCGGGCGCACGGTGGCGGCCGAGGCTGCGGCGGCTTCGTGGGTCCAGTCGCTGTCGTCGTAGTTCATGAATCGCCCGTGTGCGGGATGCGCTCGCGCCGTGTGCCGGTCAGTCCTCGAGCTCGGCCCGCGCCATCTCGACGTCGAGCGTTTCCATGGCGTCGGCCGGCGCGCAGGCGGCGGCGTCGGCGTAGAGCTTCTCGGCCTCCTTCATGCGCTTGTCGCCCTCGAGCATGACCAGGCCGTTGGCGTATTCCACCATCGCGATGGCGCTGGCCGGGTTGAGCTTGAGCGCCTGCTGGAACAGCTTCAGCCCGGTGGCCTTGTCGGCGCCCTGCGTCTTGCCCAGCAGCGAGCCGACCTTGTCGATCACCTCGGCGTGGAAGGTGCCCAGCGCGATGTGCGCGTCGGCATGCTTGGGGGCCAGCTTGATGGTCGTTTCCAGCGCGCCCTTGACCTTGGCGCCCAGGCCCTGTGCCAGCGCCTTGGCCACGCTGATGCCCTGGCCGTAGCGACCCAGCGCATAGGCCTGCCAGTACCACGCATTGGGATTCTTCGGCTCGTCGGCCTGCTGCGCCTCGGCGCGCTCGGCGATCTCCTGGAACATCGCCAGACGGGTCTTCTCGCTCTTCTCGATGTAGTTGGCGTAGATCGACTGCGACTTGTTGGCCACGGTAATGCCGCCGCCGCCCGCCTTCAGGCCCGCGTCGCGCGCCTTCTGGAACTCGCCGCGATGGAACAGCACCCAGGCGTCCAGCACCTTGGCGTCCTTGGGCAGCGGCTCGGCGTCGCCGGCGTGCAGTCGAGCCCACTGCTTCTTCACCGCGGCGGCGTCGAGGTCGACGAGGTCGTAGGGGAAGGCGGTCCACTTGGCCATGGCGGTTGTCTCCTGGTCTTTTGGGGTTTCTAGTGGCGGTAGGGCGCCACCAGCGAGTGCAGGTGGTCGCGCGCGGCCGGCTCGATGTAGGGCATCAGCAGGCTCAGCACATGGTAGGCGCCGCGCGCCAGCGCCGGGCTCGCGGTCTCGGGCTCGAGAGCGCGGCGCGGGTCGCGCACGTACTCGTAGCTCAGCCAGTAGGTGAGCACCACCACCATGGCGGTGGCCACCGGCTCGGCTTCGCGGGCGTCGATCTTCACTGCGGCACCGCGCGCCAGGCCGCCCAGCACCGACTGCACCGCGCGCCCCTTGGCACGCAGGATGTGCTGGAACTGGGTTTCCAGGCGCCGGTTCTTCGACAGCAGGTCGTTCAGGTCGCGGTAGAGGAAGCGGTACTGCCACAGCGTCTCGAACAGCATGTGGAAGAACAGCCAGGCGTCTTCCACGTTGCGCACGTTGTCGGCGGCCAGCAGGATCTCCGCCAGCGCCTTCTCGTAGCGGCCGAACAGGCCGTTGATCAGCTCGTCCTTGGCCGGGTAGTGGTAGTACAGGTTGCCCGGGCTGATCTTCAGCTCGGCCGAGATCAGGGTAGTGCTGACGTTGGGCTCGCCGAAGCGGTTGAACAGCTCGAGCGTCACGTCCAGGATGCGCTCGGCGGTGCGGCGGGGCTTCTTCTTCGGCTCGGCGGCGGGCATGAGCGTCATTCTTGCACCAACCTAGAATGCGTCGCCATGCCCGCCGTCGAGTTCGATCAGGTCGCCAAGACCTATGCAGGCGCGCGCGGCACCGTGCGCGCGCTCGACGGCGTGTCCTTCTCCATCGACGAAGGCGAGTTCTTCGGCCTGCTCGGGCCCAATGGCGCCGGCAAGACCACCCTGATTTCCGTGCTCGGCGGGCTCACCCGAGCCGGCAGCGGGCGCGTCACCGTGATGGGCCACGACGTGGTGACCGACTACGCCGCGGCCCGCAAGTCACTCGGGGTGGTGCCGCAGGAGCTGGTGTTCGATCCCTTCTTCTCCGTGCGCGAGTGCCTGCGCATCCAGTCCGGCTACTTCGGCCTGCGCCGCAACGACGCCTGGATCGACGAACTGCTGGCGAGCCTGGGCCTGGCCGACAAGGCCGATGTCAACATGCGCGCCCTGTCGGGCGGCATGAAGCGGCGTGTGCTGGTGGCGCAGGCCCTGGTGCACAAGCCGCCGGTGATCGTGCTGGACGAGCCCACCGCCGGCGTCGACGTGGAACTGCGCCAGACCTTGTGGCAGTTCGTGGCGCGTCTGAACAAGCAGGGGCACACGGTGCTGCTGACCACCCACTACCTCGAAGAAGCCGAGGCCCTGTGCGGCCGCATCGCGATGCTCAAGCAGGGCCGCGTGGTGGCACTGGACCGCACCGCCAACCTGCTGGCCGGCACCTCGCACCAGATGCTGCGCTTCAAGACCGACGACGCGCTGCCGTCGTCACTGGCGGCCGCAGCGCGGGTCACGGGGCGCATCGCCCAGGTGCGCGCGGCCGACGTGGCCCAGGTCGAGGCGGTGCTGGCGCGTCTGCGCGAGGCCGGCGTGAGGGTGGAAGACCTGGAGATCGGCCGCGCCGACCTGGAAGACGTCTTCCTCGAGATCATGCAGGGCGTTCCTGCCGAGAGGCCCGCTTGAAGCTCGAAGGCGCTCGCACGCTGTTCCTGAAGGAGGTGCTGCGCTTCTGGAAGGTGAGCTTCCAGACCGTCGGCGCACCCGTCCTCACGGCCGTGCTCTACCTGCTGATCTTCGGCCACGTGCTGGAAGACCATGTCCAGGTGTTCGACGGCGTGGGCTACACCAGCTTCCTGATCCCGGGGCTGGTGATGATGAGCGTGCTGCAGAACTCGTTCGCCAACAGTTCCAGCTCGCTGATCCAGAGCAAGATCACCGGCAACCTGGTGTTCCTGCTGCTGACGCCGCTGTCGCACTGGGCCTGGTTCACGGCCTACGTCGGCGCCAGCATGGTGCGCGGCCTCACCGTGGGCAGCGGGGTGTTCCTGGTGACGGTGTGGTTCGCGCCACCGCAGTTCGCGCAGCCGTGGTGGATCCTGGTGTTCGCGGCGCTGGGCGCCGGCATGCTGGGCGCGCTGGGCCTGATCGCCGGGCTGTGGGCGGACAAGTTCGACCAGATGGCCGCTTTCCAGAACTTCATCATCATGCCGATGACGTTCCTGTCGGGCGTCTTCTATTCGGTGCATTCCCTGCCGCCGTTCTGGCAGGCGCTGTCGCACCTCAACCCGTTCTTCTACATGATCGACGGCTTCCGGCGCGGCTTCTTCGGCGCCAGCGACGTGTCGCCCTGGCTGTCGCTGGGCGTGGTGGGCACGAGCTTCGTGCTGGTATCCGCGGTGGCGCTGCGCCTGCTGGCCGCCGGCTACAAAATCCGCAGCTGATCCCCGGCTGCTTCCAGGAGACCTTCCATGACCCGTCCTGCCAATTCTTCCGGCGACAAGAGCGCCGCCAAGTCCGACCGAGACGGCAGTCTGGCCGAGCAGCTGGCCTTCAAGTCGCGCTTCGTCATGGTGTTCGGCGAGATCGACGACCGCATGGCGCGCCTGACCTGCGAACGCCTGATCGCCTTGTCGCAGGAGTCGGACGCGCCGATCCAGATGCTGATCTCGTCGCCCGGCGGGCACGTGGAGTCCGGCGATGCCATCCACGACATGATCCGTTTCGTGCGCGCGCCGGTCACCACCATCGGCAGCGGCTGGGTCGCCAGCGCCGGCACGCACATCTTCCTGGCAGCGCCGAAGGAGCGCCGCGTGTGCCTGCCCAACACGCGCTTCATGATCCATCAGCCGTCCGGCGGGGCCGGCGGCAGGGCGTCGGACATCGCCATCCAGGCCCAGGAGATCATCAAGATGCGCGAGCGCATCGCCCGCGTGATCGCCAAGGAGACCGGGCAGAAGCTCGAGCGGGTGATGTCGGACATCGACCGCGACCACTGGATGAGCGCGGCCGAGGCGATGGACTACGGGCTGGTGTCGCGCGTGATCGAGCGGCAGGCCGACCTGGGCTAGGCCCGGCGCCGTCAGGTTGCCGCGTTCTCGTCGCGCAACAGCGCGGGAGGCACAGGCACCTGCAGCGCCTGACAGGCCAGATGCAGTGCGTCCACGGTTTCGGTGCGATCCAGCAGGCCGAGGCCCTGGGCCGCCTCGACCCAGGCACGCAGCAGCAGCGGGCGCTGCATCGGGGACAGCCTGCGTACCCGCAGGGCCGGCAGCACGGCGCTGCGCGAGCTGACGCTCGGCGCCAGGCCGGCGGCCGGGCCGCGCGGCGGCGGCAGATCGAAGGCCTGCAGGCCTTGCAGCACCCGCGCTCGCCAGGCGCGCTCCTCGTCGTCCGACACTCCCAGGCAGCGCCCCATCCCCTGCGTGGCGGCATGGACCGACGCCGACAGCGACGACAGCGTGGAGCGATCGGCCCGGTCACGCCGCGGGCCGAAGGCACGGCGCAGCACCACGGCGCGCCAGGCCTGCGCAGGGCGATGGCGCGACGCGCCCTCCATCGAACCCCACCGCGCCGCCCAGGCGCGCCATAGATCCCGCCGGGCCGGCGCCGTCGCGGCGCCGGCCCGGGCAGCCAGTTCGGCGAACACCTGCCGACGCGCCACGGGCCCCAGCGCCTCCACCTCGGCGCGGACGGCCGCCGCCACGCCCAGGTCGGCCGTCGCGGCCTGCCACGCCCGCCAGCGCCCGGCCGCCTCGGGCGAGCGGTCGCCGGCCACGAACAGCGCGAGCATCGTGGCCTGCCACTCGCCCGGACCGTGCCAGCGGCCAAGGCGCTCGATCGCCTCGCGCTCGCGCAGCGTGCCGTCGAGGAGGGCCCGACGCTGCAAGGGGTCATGTGCGTGCGCCTCGGGCGCAGCGCCGCCTGCTGCCCAGGCCGTCGGGCTGTCGCCGCCGGGTGCCCAGGCCGTCTGGCCGTCGCCGCCGGGTGCCATCCGCGTCACCGCCAGGGCCGGAGCGGGCTCGGGCTCGTGCAGGTCGATCGGCACCGGGTCGGCCGTCAGGATCAGTTCGTCGTCGGCCATCGGGTGACCGTACAGGCGCGCGAGGCGCTCCGACAGCGACGGGTGAGTGGCCAGCCAGGTGCGCCAGCTGCCACGCGAGCGCGCGTGACCGGACAGCAGCAGATGGGCCAGGCTGGCCGCGTGGGCGCTGGCCAGGCCGCGCACGCGCCGCGCCTGCTGGTCGCCGATCTTGCGCAGCGCGCCGCCCAGGCCGTCCACGTGGCGCGAGTACTTCACCGCCGACGCATCGGCGAGGAACTCTCGCTGGCGGCTGACGGCCGCCTGCAGCAGGCGGCCGGCCAGCCAGCCGAGCGAGCCGACCGCCATCAAGCCGAGCCCGAAAAGGGCGCCGGCGTGGCGCCGGCCATGCTCGTCGGCGCTCCACATCGACACGCCCAGCCCCCAAATCATCTGCAGGCCCCACACCAGGCCCACCAGTCGCATGTTCAGGCGGGTGTCGCCGTGGACGATATGGCTGAACTCGTGCGCCACCACGCCTTGCAGCTCGGCCCGTGTCAGGCGCTCGAGCGCACCCCGGGTGACCACCACCACGGCGTCGTCGGCGGTCCAGCCGGCGGCCAGGGCGTTGATGGCATCGTCGCGCGGCAGCACCCAGGCCTGCGGCGGCGGCCGCTGCCCGCTGGCCAGCGCCATCTCCTGCACCACGTTCGCGAAGCGCCGCTCGCGGCGGGCCGATTCGTCGCCACCGCTGGCATTGACAGGGCGCGCGCCCGCCAGCTCGGCCACGTGCGGCCCGCCGCGGGACAGCCGCATCGACTCGATCCAGCAGCCGCCCAGCACGAACAGCAATACCAGTGCCGTGTTGGTTTCGACGAACAGCCGGGGCAGGCCGCGGGCAAAGGGCACCGTCAGGTGGTAGACGCCGGCCAGCACCAGGTTGACACCCACCACCAGGCCGACCACGACGAGGACGAACAGCAGCAGCAGCCGAAAGGTGGACTGCTGGGCGGCCTCCTGGTGGCGCCGGAAGCGCATGTCTTGAAGGGCCGGCCTCTGGGGGCGGCCTCCTTAGAAGGCGACCTTGGGTACCTGCCGCTCGACCTCGCTCGACGTGGCCTGAAGCATGGCGGCCGTCTTGAAGCCGAACAGGTCGGCGATCAGGACGGTGGGCACCTGCTGTGCCGCGTTGTTGTAGTCGAGCACGGAGTCATTGAAGGCCTGCCGAGCGAACGCGATGCGGTTCTCCGTGTGGCCCAGCTCTTCGGACAGGTCGCGCAGCGAGGCGTCGGCCTTGAGCTCGGGGTAGGCCTCGACCACGACCGCCAGCTTGGTCATCAGCCCTGCCAGGGCGTTCTCCGCGCCGGCCAGCGCGCCGATGCGCGCCGCGTCGGCCGGTTTCAGCGCGGCGGCCTCGCTGGCGCTCTTGGCGCCGTTGCGGGCGGCGATCACCGCTTCGAGCGTGTCGCGCTCGTGCTGCACGTACTTGCGTGCCACCTCGACCAGGTTGGGGATCAGGTCGTAGCGGCGCTTGAGCTGCACGTCGATCTGGGCAAACGCATTGCCGATCTCGTTGCGCTGGCGCACCAGCCGGTTGTAGGCGGACAGCATCCACAGGCCGATGACGGCCAGGACGACGAGGGTCACGATCTGGGTGATGCTCATGGCGGGCTCCCGGGAAGGCCTGACAGCGCGGGAATGTAGCCCGCGCCACCTAGAATGGGGCCACCATGGCCGATCCCACCGCCGCAGACGTGCGAAATTTCATTGCCGCCGGGTTGCAGTGCGCGCATCTCGAGGTCGAAGGCGACGGCCGGCACTTCTTCGCCACCATCGTGGCGCCCGACTTCGAGGGCCGCTCGCGCGTGCAGCGCCACCAGCGCGTCTACCAGGCCCTGGGCGATAGAATGCGCGAGCAGATCCACGCGCTGTCGATGAAGACGCTCACCCCCGCCGAATGGAATGCCCAGCAAGGGGCAGGCACGGCGGCGACCCCTGCGGCCCCCACAGGCGCCCACCACCACCACTGACCGACCCGCGGCGCGCGCTGCGGGTGGCCCGGTGGCGCACGCCTGACAGCCCGCGCCCCGCCCGGCCCCTCGCGGTGGACCGCGTCGCCCCACAGACGACGCCAGACCAAGACACCCCATGGACAAGCTCCTCATCCGCGGCGGAAACCGCCTCCAGGGCGACGTGGCGATTGCCGGCGCCAAGAACGCTGCCCTGCCCGAGCTGTGCGCTGCCCTGCTGACGGCCGAGCCGGTCACGCTGGACAACGTGCCGCGCCTGCAGGACGTGGCCACCATGGCCCGGCTGCTGCGACACATGGGCGTGGCGATCGACCGGCCCGAGGCCGTGCCGGGCCGAATGATCCTGGACGCGGGCCGCATCGCGCAAGCCGAGGCGCCCTACGAGCTGGTCAAGACCATGCGTGCGTCGATCCTGGTGCTCGGGCCGCTGCTGGCTCGCCTGGGGCAGGCGCGGGTGTCGCTGCCCGGCGGCTGCGCCATCGGCTCGCGCCCGGTGGACCAGCACATCAAGGGGCTGCAGGCCATGGGCGCCGAAATCAGCGTGGAGCACGGCTACATCGTGGCGCGCGCGACCCGGCTGCACGGGGCCCGCATCACCACCGACATGGTCACCGTGACAGGCACCGAGAACCTGCTGATGGCCGCCGCGCTGGCCGACGGCGAGACGGTGCTGGAGAACGCGGCCCAGGAGCCCGAGGTGACTGACCTGGCCGAACTGCTGGTGGCCATGGGCGCGCGCATCGAGGGCCTGGGCACCGGGCGTCTGCGCGTGCAGGGGGTCGCCGAGCTGCATGCGCCGGCGCGCCCGCACCGCATCATCCCGGACCGCATCGAGACCGGAACCTTCCTTTGCGCGGTGGCCGCGGCCGGCGGCGACGTGCGCCTGACCGGCACCCGCGCCGAGCACCTGGAGGCCGTGGTCGACAAGCTGCGCGAGGCCGGTGCGCAGATCGAGGCCGGCGCCGACTGGATGCGCATCCGCATGGACGGCCGCCCGAAGTCGGTGGGCTTTCGCACCAGCGAGTACCCGGCGTTCCCCACGGACATGCAGGCCCAGCTGATGGCCGTGAACTGCGTGGCCGACGGCAGCGCGCGCATCACCGAGACGATCTTCGAGAACCGCTACATGCACGTCAACGAGCTGGTGCGCCTGGGCGCCCGCATCGAGGTGGACGGGCACACGGCGGTGGTGCACGGCGTGCCGCGCCTGTCCGGCGCCACCATCATGGCCACCGACCTGCGCGCGTCGGCCAGCCTGGTCATCGCCGGCCTTGTGGCCGAGGGCGAGACGCTGGTCGACCGCATCTACCACCTGGACCGCGGCTACGACCGCATGGAAGCCAAGCTGCGCGCGGTCGGCGCGGACATCGAGAGGGTGTCGTGAGCACCCGCCTGACGCTGGCCCTGTCCAAGGGTCGCATCTTCGACGAGACCCTGCCGCTGCTGGCGCGGGCCGGCATCCGCGTGCTCGACGACCCGGAGACCTCGCGCAAGCTGATCCTGGCCACCAACCGCGACGACGTGCGGGTGGTGCTGGTGCGTGCCAGCGACGTGCCGACCTACGTGCAGTACGGCGGCGCCGACCTCGGCGTGGCCGGCTCGGACGTGCTGCTCGAATCGCCCGGCGACGGCCTGTACCGCCCGCTGGATCTGCGCATCGCGCGCTGCCGCATGAGCGTGGCGGTGCGTGCCGACTTCGACTACGCCAGCGCGGTGCGGCAAGGCTCGCGCATCCGCGTGGCCACCAAGTACACCGTCACCGCGCGCCAGCATTTCGCCGACAAGGGCGTGCACGTGGACCTGATCAAGCTCTACGGCTCGATGGAGCTTGCGCCGCTGACCGGCCTGGCCGACGCCATCGTCGACCTGGTGTCGTCGGGCGGCACGCTCAAGGCCAACGGCCTGGTCGAGGTGGAGCGCATCGCCGACGTGTCGTCGCGCCTGGTGGTCAACCAGGCTGCGCTCAAGCTCAAGCGCGACGCGATGCAGCCGCTGATCGAGGCGCTGAAGTCCGCCGTCGCCGCGGGAGGCGCTGCGTGAGCCTGGTGCGCCGCCTCGACACCGCCGACGCCGATTTCGAGGCGCAGTTCGAGCGCGTGCTGCACTGGTCGGCCGACACCGACGCGCAGATCGAACAGCGCGTGGCGCAGATCCTGGCCGACGTGCGCGCGCGCGGTGACGACGCCGTGCTCGACGCCACGCGCCGCTTCGACCGCCTAGACGCCGCCAGCGTCGGCGCGCTCGAGCTTGGCGCCGACGCACTGCGCGCGGCCTTCGAGTCGCTGCCCGAGGCCCAGCGCCGTGCGCTGCAGGCCGCGGCCGAACGCGTGCGCGACTATCACGTGCGCCAGCTCGACGCCGCCTGCCGCAGCTGGGCCTACCGCGACGCCGACGGCACGCTGCTGGGGCAGAAAGTCACGCCGCTGGACCGTGTCGGCGTGTACGTGCCGGGTGGCAAGGCGGCCTATCCGTCGTCGGTGCTGATGAACGTGATCCCGGCCCGCGTCGCCGGCGTCGGCGAGGTGATCATGGTCGTGCCCACGCCTGGCGGCGAGCGCAACCCGCTGGTGCTGGCGGCTGCGCACGTGGCCGGCGTGGACCGCGCCTTCGCCATCGGCGGCGCCCAGGCCGTGGCGGCGCTGGCCTACGGCACGGCCACCGTGCCGCGCGTGGACAAGATCACCGGGCCCGGCAACGCCTATGTGGCCAGCGCGAAGAAGCATGTGTTTGGGCAGGTGGGCATCGACATGATCGCCGGGCCGAGCGAGATCCTGGTGCTGGCCGACGGCAGCACCGCGCCGGACTGGGTGGCGATGGACCTGTTCAGCCAGGCCGAGCACGACGAGCTGGCGCAGAGCATCCTGCTGTGCCCGGACCCGGCCTACCTCGACGCCGTGGCGGCGTCGATCGAGCGCCTGCTGCCCACGGTGCCGCGGCAGGACATCGTGCGCGCGTCGCTGGCCGGACGCGGCGCGCTGATCCGCACGCGCTCGATGGAACAGGCCTGCGAGATCAGCAACCGCATCGCGCCCGAGCACCTGGAAGTCTCCAGCGCCGAGCCGCACCGCTGGGAGCCGCTGCTGCGCCATGCGGGTGCCATCTTCCTGGGCCGCTTCACCAGCGAGAGCCTGGGCGACTACTGCGCCGGGCCGAACCACGTGCTGCCGACCTCGGGCACGGCGCGATTCTCGTCGCCGCTGGGCGTCTACGACTTCGTCAAGCGCACCAGCCTGATCGAGGTGAGTGCGGCGGGCGCCGACGCGCTCGGACCGATTGCCGCCGAGCTGGCCTATGGCGAAGGCCTGCATGCTCATGCCCGCGCAGCCGAGATGCGCGTGGGCGCCGGTGGCGCGGCCGACGCGCCTGCGGCGCCGCATTTCCAGGTGCGGCCGGTCACCAGCGACGACGTGCTGCCGCTGGTCAAGCTCAAGCTCGCCGCCGCGCAGGAGCGTTTCGTCGCGCCCAACGCCGTGTCGCTGGCCCAGGCCGCGTACAAGCCGCCGGGCCGGCCGTTCGGCCTGTATGCGGGCGCCGAGCCGGTGGGCTTCCTGCTGCTGTGGGACGCCCGACGCGACCCCGAGGACACCGCCGACCAGCTCTGCGTGTGGCGCCTGATGGTCGACGAGCGCCACCAGGGCCGCGGCCACGGCACGGCGGCGATGCGCTGGACCATCGACGAGGCGCGGCGCCTGGGCGTGGCCAGCGTCGGTCTGTCGCACGTGCCCGACAACCCGGTAGGCGCGTTCTACGAGAAGTTCGGCTTCCGCTACACCGGCAAGGTGAACGAAGACGAACTGGAAATGGTCCTGACGCTGAAGCCCTGACGCATGAGCACGCTCGACGCCCGCATCGCCCGCACCCTTCGCCAGGACGTGACGTCCAGCGCCGGCTATGCCATCCAGCCCAGCGCCGGCATGGTCAAGCTCGACGCGATGGAGAACCCGTTTGCCCTGCCGCCCGCGCTGCAGCGCGAACTCGGCGAGCGCCTGTCTCGGGTGGCGCTCAATCGCTATCCGCTGGCCAAGGGCGAACTGGCCGCCGCGCTGGCGCAGCACTTCGAGGTGCCGTCGGGCTGCAAGGTGATCGTGGGCAACGGCTCGGACGAGCTGATCGACATCCTGTCGGTGGCCTGCAACGTGCCCGGCGCCACGGTGCTGGCGCCGCTGCCCGGCTTCGTGATGTACGAGATGTCGGCGCGGCTGCGCGGCCTGCGCTTCGCGGGCGTGCCGCTGACGCCGGCCTTCGAGCTGGACGAGGCGGCGATGCTGGCGGCCATCGCCGCCGAGCGGCCGGCAATCACCTACATCGCCTACCCCAACAACCCCACCGGCAACCTGTTCGACGAGCGCATCGTCGATCGCGTCGTCGCGGCCGTGGGCGCGCAGGACGGCCTGGTGGTCTTCGACGAGGCCTACCAGCCGTTCGCGTCGCGCACCTGGATGCAGCGCATGGCGGCGCATCCGCACGTGCTGGTGATGCGCACGCTGTCCAAGTTCGGCCTGGCCGGCGTGCGCCTGGGCTACCTGGCCGGCGCGTCGGCCCTGATCGACCAGATCGACAAGGTGAGCCCGCCCTACAACGTGAGCGCGCTCAACGCCGAAGCGGCGCTGTTCGCGCTGGAGCATGCCGAGGTGTTCGGCGAGCAGGCCGCCGTGCTGCGCGACCAGCGCGAAAGGCTTGCGCGCGAGCTGGCCGCGCTGCCCGGCGTCACCGTCTACCCGAGCGAGGCCAACATGCTGCTGGTGCGCGTGCCGGACTCGCGTCGCGCCTTCGACGGCATGAAGTCGCGGCGCGTGCTGGTCAAGCACATTGCCGGCCTGCATCCGCTGCTGGCCAACTGCCTGCGCCTGACCGTGGGCACGCCCGACGAGAACACCCTGATGATCGACGCCCTGAAAGCGAGCCTGTGATGAACCGCATCGCCGAAGTCCAGCGCAACACCAAGGAAACCCAGATCCGCGTGCGGGTCGACCTCGACGGCACCGGGGCGGCCACCCTGGCCACCGGCATCGGCTTCTTCGACCACATGCTCGACCAGATCGCCCGCCACGGCCTGATCGACCTGGAAGTGCAGGCGCAGGGCGACCTGCACATCGACGGCCATCACACGGTGGAGGACGTCGGCATCACGCTCGGCCAGGCGGTGGCCCGGGCCGTGGGCGACAAGGCCGGCATCACCCGCTACGGCCACGCCTACGTGCCGCTCGACGAAGCCCTGTCGCGCGTGGTGGTGGACTTTTCCGGGCGCCCCGGCCTGCACATGCGCGTGCCGTTCAGGGCCGGCATGGTGGGCGGGTTCGACACCCAGCTGGCCTACGAGTTCTTCCAGGGCTTTTCCAACCACGCCGGCGTCACGCTGCACATCGACAACCTGTTCGGCGACAACGCGCACCACCAGTGCGAGACGGTGTTCAAGGCCTTCGCGCGCGCGTTGCGCATGGCGCTGACGCCCGACCCGCGCAGTGCCGGCGTCGTGCCGTCCACCAAAGGGTCGCTCTGACGTGAGCCGCACTGTCGCCGTCGTCGATTACGGCATGGGCAATCTGCGCTCGGTGTCGCAGGCGGTGGCCCATGCCGCGCTGGCCTCGGACGACGTGCGGGTGATCGTCACCGGCAACCCCGAGGAGGTGCTGCTGGCCGAGCGCGTGGTGCTGCCCGGGCAGGGCGCCATGCGCGACTGCATGCGCGAGCTGCGCGACTCGGGGCTGCAGGACGCAGTGGTCGAGGCGCTGCGCACCAAGCCGGTGATGGGCGTGTGCGTGGGCATGCAGATGCTGCTCGACCACAGCGAGGAGCAGGACACGCCGGGCCTGGGGGTGATCCCCGGCCGGGTGCGCCGGTTCCGGCTCGAAGGGCAGCACCAGGGCGACGGCAGTCGCTTCAAGGTGCCGCAGATGGGCTGGAACCGCGTGCACCAGGCGCAGCCGCATCCGGTCTGGCAGGGCGTGTCCGACGGGGCATGGTTCTACTTCGTGCACAGCTACTATGCCGAGCCATCGGACCTGCGCCACGCTGCCGGCACCACCGACTACGGTCAGAGCTTCACATCGGCGCTGGCGCGCGATAACATTTTTGCCACCCAGTTCCACCCCGAGAAGAGCGCCGCCGACGGCCTGAAGCTGTACCGCAACTTCCTCCACTGGAAGCCCTAGCGCTCATGCACACCCCACTGCACTCGGTGCCATCCGAACCATGCTGCTGATCCCGGCCATCGACCTGAAGGACGGTCACTGCGTGCGCCTCGAACAGGGCGACATGAAGGCCGTCACCACCTTCTCCGAGAACCCTGCCGCCATGGCGCGGCGCTGGCTCGACGCCGGCGCGCGGCGCCTGCATCTCGTGGACCTGAACGGCGCGTTCGCCGGCAAGCCGGTCAACGAGGGCGCGGTCAAGGCCATCCTGCGCGAGGTGGGCGACCGCATCCCGGTGCAGCTCGGCGGCGGCATCCGCGACCTCGACACCATCGAGCGCTACCTCGACGACGGCGTCAGCTATGTGGTGATCGGCACCGCGGCGGTCAAGAACCCGGGCTTCATGAAGGACGCCTGCAGCGCCTTCGGCGGCCACATCATCGTGGGCCTGGACGCCAAGGACGGCAAGGTGGCCACCGACGGCTGGAGCAAGCTCACCGGCCACGAGGTGGCGGACCTGGCCCGCAAGTTCGAGGACTACGGCGTCGAGGCGGTGATCTACACCGACATCGGCCGCGACGGCATGCTCACCGGCATCAACATCGACGCCACCGTCAAGCTGGCGCAGGCGCTGTCGATCCCGGTCATCGCCTCGGGCGGCCTGGCCGGCATGCCCGACATCGAGAAGCTGTGCGCGGTCGAGCACGAGGGCGTCGGCGGCGTCATCTGCGGCCGCGCCATCTACACCGGCGCGCTGGACTTCGCCGCGGCCCAGCAGCGCGCCGACGCGCTCAACGGCGAGTCGTCGGGCGCCTAGTGCTGGCCAAGCGCATCATCCCCTGCCTCGACGTCACCGGCGGCCGGGTCGTCAAGGGCGTCAACTTCGTCGAGCTGCGCGACGCCGGCGACCCGGTGGAGATCGCCGCGCGCTACAACGAGCAGGGCGCCGACGAGCTGACCTTCCTGGACATCACCGCCACCAGCGACGCCCGCGACCTGATCCTGCCGATCATCGAGGCGGTGGCCTCGCAGGTGTTCATCCCGCTGACCGTGGGCGGCGGCGTGCGCTCGGTGGCCGACGTGCGGCGCCTGCTCAATGCCGGTGCCGACAAGGTGAGCTTCAACTCCGCCGCCGTGGCCGACCCCGACGTGATCCGCGCCGCCAGCGACAAGTACGGCGCGCAGTGCATCGTGGTGGCGATCGACGCCAAGCGCCAGGCCGCGGGCGGCTGGCATGTCTACACCCACGGCGGCCGCAAGGACACCGGGCTCGACGCGGTGCAATGGGCGCGCCGCATGGCGGCCCAGGGCGCCGGGGAGATCCTGCTCACCAGCATGGACCGCGACGGCACCCGTGTCGGCTTCGATCTCGAACTGACGCGCGCCGTGGCCGACGCGGTGGACGTGCCGGTGATCGCCTCGGGCGGCGTGGGCACGCTCGACCACCTGGCCGACGGCGTCACCGTCGGCGGCGCCGACGCCGTGCTGGCAGCCAGCATCTTCCATTACGGCGAGCACACGGTGGCCGAGGCCAAGGCCGTGATGGCAGCGCGCGGCATCCCGGTCCGCACCGGATGAAGCACGAGGTCCGCATCGTCGGCGGACACTGGAAGCGCTCGAAGCTCGCGGTGCCCGACCGGCCGGGGCTGCGGCCCACGCCGGACAGGGTGCGTGAAACCCTCTTCAACTGGCTCGGCCAGGACCTGACCGGCTGGCGCGTGCTCGACGCATTTGCCGGCAGCGGCGCCCTTGGGTTCGAGGCGGCGTCGCGCGGCGCGGGCCCGGTGGTGCTGATCGAGCGTGACCCTGCGCTGGCGCGCGGGCTCGACGCCGCGCGCGCGCGGCTCGGCGCGGACACGCTGCAGGTGCAGGCCGCCGACGCCCTGGGCTGGATGGCCGCCGCCGCCAGCGCCCCGGCCCGATTCGACCTGGTGCTGCTGGACCCGCCCTTTGACGCCGGCCTGCATGCGCGGGCGCTGGACACCGCGTTGCCGTTGCTGGCGCCTGGCGGCTGGCTGTACCTGGAGGCGCCCCAGCCCTGGGAGCCGCCGGCCGGGCTGCATGACCATCGCAGGCTCAAGGCCGGTGCGGTCCACGCCCACCTGTGGCGCCGCGACGCCTAAACTCGGGCCCGTGACCTCCGCCACCCGCCTGACTGCCGTCTATCCCGGCACCTTCGACCCGATGACGCTCGGCCATCAGGACCTGATGGCCCGCGCCAGCCGCCTGTTCGAGCGGCTGATCGTCGCCGTGGCCGCCGGGCACCACAAGCGCACCATGTTCACCATTGCCGAGCGGCTGCAGATCGCCCAGGAGCTGGCGGCCCCCTACCGCAACGTGGAGGTGATGGCGTTTCGCGGCCTGCTGCGCGACTTCGTCGTCGCCAACGATGGCAAGGTGGTGGTGCGCGGCCTGCGCGCCGTGAGCGACTTCGAGTACGAGTTCCAGATGGCCGGCATGAACCGCCAGCTGATGCCCGACGTGGAGACCCTTTTCCTGACCCCGAGCGACCAGTACCAGTTCGTCAGCGGCACCTTCGTCCGCGAGATTGCCACGCTGGGCGGTGACGTGTCCAAGTTCGTGGCCCCGCTGGTGCTGGCCCGGCTGCAGGAGCGCGTGGCCCAGAGCCCCAGGGATTGAGGGCTGCGTCATGGCGCTGATGATCACGGACGACTGCATCAACTGCGACGTGTGCGAGCCCGAGTGTCCGAACGACGCGATATCGATGGGTGCCGAGTTCTACGTGATCGACCCGGGCCGCTGCACCGAATGTGTGGGCCACTTCGACGAGCCGCAGTGCGTGCAGGTGTGCCCGGTGGCCTGCATCCCGCTCAACCCGCAGCACGTGGAGTCGAAGGACTCGCTCTGGGCCAAGTACCGCCGTCTGCAGCAGGCCGAGGCCGCCGCCACGCCGGATCAGCGCTGAAGCGGGGCCGTTGCAGGGGCCGGGCTCGACTTCTGCAGCTTCTGGGGCTTGCGGGCCGCCTTGCGTTTCGAGTCGTCGGAGGTTGGCGACGACGCCGCCTGTTCGGCTGCGGAATGGCGGATGTGCCCGTGCCCGCCGCGGGGCGGCGCAGCTTCCGCGGCGCGACGCTCGCGTGCCATGCGCTCGGCCATGAGCTGTTCTTTCTTCACCAGATCCTGAGCGGTCCGGCGCTCGGCGTCGGTGCGCGGGTCGGCGGCGGGCACTTCGATGCCGGCCTTGCAGGGTGAGTCCATGTAAGTCACGCGCCCGGCCTGTTCACAGCGATAGACGGGCTTCTGGCCCCAGCAGGGGATCGACGCGCAGGCCAGTGCCAGCGCTGCGATCCCTTGCACACCAAAGCTCATGCCGCGGGGCTGCCCGGCCCGCCGGCGCCGTCGGCACCCGGCGGCCGCGGCGGCTTGGGCCGGGGCGGCTTGCTGGCGTGCACCTGCATCATGGCGCGCTCCATGTCTCCGGCCAGCAGCAGATCGAGCGCGCCCACGGAGCGGTCGATGGCTTCGTCGATGGCCGTGCGATGTTCGGCCATCGGCTTGCGCAGCACGTAGTTGACGACCTCGGCCTTGACGCCCGGATGCCCGATGCCCAGCCGCAGGCGCCAGTAGTCCGGCGTGCCGAGCTGGGCGTGGATGTCCTTCAGGCCGTTGTGCCCGGCCGCGCTGCCGCCGAGCTTGAGCTTGGCCTGGCCGGGCTGCAGGTCGAGCTCGTCATGTGCGACGAGGATCTCCGCCGGCGCGATCTTGAAGAAGCGCGCCAGAGCCGAAACGGACTTGCCGGACAGGTTCATGAAGGTCATGGGTTCGAGCAGCCAGAGCGGGTCGCCGCCCAGGGCGGCCGGGCGGTTCACCCGGGCCACGAGGCCATGGTAGGAGCGCTCGGGCTGCAGGTTGGCCCGCAGGCGCGAAGCCACGGCATCGATCCACCAGAACCCCGCGTTGTGGCGCGTATCGACGTATTCGGGTCCGGGGTTGCCCAGGCCCACGAGCAGGCGGATCTTGGTCGTCATCGAGGTCGATGATAGGGCCGGCCCACCATGAAAAAGGCCCCGCGAGCGGGGCCTTCGGAGCAGTGAGCGCAGCGGCTCACTTCTTGTTCTGCTTCTCGTCCTTCTTCTTCTTGGCAGGTGCGGCCGCAGCCACCACCGGCGCGGCGGCGGCCGGGTCCTCGACCTCTTCCTTGGGCACCGTCACCGCGACGATCACCGGGTCGATCTTGCCGTGGCGAACCCACTTGATGCCCTCGGGCAGCTTCAGGTCGCTGGCCTTGAGGCTCTGGTTCTTCACCAGGCCCGACAGGTCGATGGGCAGGAACTCCGGCAGTTGCGAAGCCAGGCACTCGACTTCCAGCTCGGTCGCCACGTGGCTGACCAGGCACTTGTCGGTCTTGACCGCCGGCGAGCTTTCCTCGTTGGCGAAGTGCAGCGGGATCTTCTTGTGCACGCGGGTCGTGTCGTCGATGCGCTGGAAGTCGACGTGCAGCACGTTCTGCTTCCAGGGATGCATCTGGAAGTCGCGCAGGATGACCTTCTGCACGTTGCCAGCGATGTCCATCTCGAGGACGGACGCGTGGAAGGCTTCCTTCTTGAGCGCGAAGTACAGCGCGTTGTGATCGAGCTCGATCATCTTGGGGTCGCCGCCGCCGTACACGATGCCAGGCACCTTGTCGGTCTTGCGCAGGCGGCGGCTCGCTCCGGTCCCCTGCAGGCTGCGTTCGTAGGCTACGAACTTCATGGTTTCACTCCGGTGGGTAGTGTGGAAGCCCGCGACCAGGCTTTCCGTGGGTATGCAGGCCGTGGGGCCTGCGGCTGGGTACGGCGCCGCCGATGGCGACGCCGCTTCGTCTCTAGAAGTTGTTGTTCTGCTCCGCGAACAACGAGGTGACCGATTCGCCGTCGGTGATGCGGCGGATGGTCTCCGCGAACAGGAAGGCCACCGACAGCTGCCGGATCTTCTGGCAGGCCGTGGCCTTGTCGGACAGCGGGATCGTATTGGTGATCACCACCTCGTCCAGCGCGGAAGAGGCGATGCGGTCGATGGCCGGGCCGGAGAAGACCGCGTGCGTGCAGTAGGCATAGACGCTGCGCGCGCCGCGCTCCTTGAGCACCTCGGCGGCCTTCACCAGGGTGCCGGCGGTGTCGATCATGTCGTCCATGATCACGCAGTTGCGGCCGTCGATCTCGCCGATCACGTGCATCACTTCGGACACGTTGGCGGTGGGGCGGCGCTTGTCGATGATGGCCAGGTCGCAGCCGAGCTGCTTGGCCAGCGCGCGGGCACGAACCACGCCGCCGACGTCCGGCGACACCACGACCAGGTCCTTGTAGCTCTTGCCCTTCAGGTCGGACAGCAGCACCGGGCTGGCGTAGATGTTGTCGACCGGGATGTCGAAGAAGCCCTGGATCTGGTCGGCGTGCAGGTCCATCGTGAGGACGCGCTCGACGCCGACGGTTTCCAGCAGGTTGGCCACCACCTTCGCGCTGATCGGCACGCGGGTGCTGCGCGGCCGGCGATCCTGGCGGGCATAGCCGAAGTACGGGATCACGGCGGTGATGCGGCGCGCGCTGGCACGCTTGAGCGCATCGACCATGATCAGCAGTTCCATCAGGTTCTCGTTGGTCGGCGCGCAGGTGGACTGCACGACGAACACGTCTCGGGCCCGGACGTTCTGCTGGATCTCTACCGTGACCTCGCCGTCGGAGAAGCGCCCAACCGAAGCGCGCCCGAGATCGACTCCCAGGCTCGTGGCGATCTCCTGCGCCAGCGTGCGGTTGGCATTGCCGGTGAAGAGCAGGGTGTTGAACAGCACGGCGTGGGCCTCGGAGCGGAGCTAGGCAGTGGACTCGGAAGTTTTGGCAGGGGAGGAAGGACTCGAACCCTCGCATGTCGGAATCAAAATCCGATGCCTTGACCAACTTGGCGACTCCCCTACACAGGACCGGAGCTTGCGCCCCCGCCCTACAAACTCGCTGTTCAGTCGGCCCAGCCCCGCAGGGGATGCTCGTCCAGACTGCGGCACATCCGACCAACCCAGCCCGGTGGCAAGGGGTCATGCCCCCCATCCGCCGGCCATGTCGCCAAGGGTTGGTCGACCATGCCGTTTCTCGCGAACACCGCACTGCCCGAGCCGGTCATCCGGCTGTTGCCGAAGTGACGTTCGAGCCACCGGGCGGCCTGGGCCACGTCGGGGCATCGGTCCTCGGCCGGGATCTGGAGGTCGTTTCGCCCCCAGGCCTGCTGTCCCCGGCTCCAGAACCCTGACTTTGCAGCGTCCTCAAGAAAGCCCGAGAGTATAGCAGCGGGTGTGTCTCGGCGCAGCCCTGGGTGGGTGAAGATGTCCGCGGTAGCCAGGCCGGACGGGGGTTTGACCACCGCAAAGCTTTGCTGCGGCACGCTCAGCGGGGTCAGCTTCTCGCCGATGCCCTCGACGAAGGCGTTCTGTCCCCCGACGAAGAACGGAACGTCGGCGCCCAGGCGCGCGCCCAGGGCCAGCAGGCGCTCCCGTGGCCAGCCCAGGCCCCAGAGGCGGTTCAGCGCGAGCAGCGTGCTGGCGGCGTCCGAGCTTCCGCCGCCCAGGCCGGCGCCCCAGGGCACGCGCTTGTCCAGGGCGATGTCGGCCCCCAGTGTGCAGCCGCTTTCCGCCTGCAGCATTCGAGCGGCACGCAGTGCGAGGTCGTCCGGCGGCAACGCCGGGCCGAGGTCGCGACGGCTCAGGCGGCCGTCGGTGCGGCGCTCGAAATGGAGCATGTCGACCCAGTCGACCAGCACGAACACCGACTGCAGCAGGTGGTAGCCGTCGGTGCGCCGGCCGATCACGTGCAGGAACAGGTTCAACTTGGCGGGCGCCGGCACGTCGTACAGGGCGGCAAGGCTCACGACGGACGCTCCAGGCGGGCCCGCAGCATGATGGTCGGCGCGCGATCGCGCCGTGCCTCGACGAGACCGTCCGCAAAACGCGTCAGTCCGACGCGCCACTCGAGTTGCTCGAAGCCCGAAGCGTCCAGCGCCCGGCTCGGGGCGCCCGGCCAGGGCCGGCCGCGCAACCAGTCCGGCAGGGCGGCCAGGGGCACTGCCTCGCCGAACAGATCGCCCGCCATGGCGTCCAGCGAGACGTAGCGGCGCTCACCCTGCGCGTCCACCAGGTCGGCCTGGCCGGGCTGCCAGCGCACTTCGGCCAATGTGGCGCCCAGCGGACCGGACAGGCGCAACTGACCTTCGCTCGAATTGCCTCTCAGGTCGAAATCCGCGGAGTAGCTGCGGGTCGGCGTCGCGTCCGACGCCTGCACGGTGATGGCCAGACGTCCGACCAGGCCGGGAGCCGGATCAACGGCGGCGGGCGTGGCGCAGCCCACCAGCAATGCCGCCGGCAGCATGCCCAGGGCCGCCCTGGACAGAGTCGCGAACATGCCTCGTCGCCGATCCGATGCGATCACGCAGTGCCCCCTCCCGCGGGGCGCCCCGGGGCTGGCGCCAGGAACCGTCCCCAAGCGCTCAAAGCCGGACCTGCAGACGGGCCAGCGTCTCGCGCATCACCTCGTTGTCGGCGTCGCGCTCGCGGCCTTCACGCCAGATGCGCCGGGCCTCGTCGCGCTGGCCGCTGACCCACAGCACCTCGCCCAGGTGGGCGGCGATCTCGGTGTCCGGGCGCGACGCATAGGCTCGGCGCAGATGTTCCAGCGCCGCCGGCACGTTGCCCAGCCGGTATTCGACCCAGCCCAGGCTGTCGGTGATGAACGGATCGTTCGGCGCCAGCTCCAGCGCCTTGGCGATCAGGTTTCGCGCCTCCGGCAGACGCAGGTTGCGCTCGGCCAGCGAATAGCCCAGGGCGTTGTAGGCATGATGATGGTCGGGCTTGAGCTCGATCACGCGGCGCAGCACGCGCTCCATCTCGTCCAGGCGCGAGGCCTTCTCGGCCATCATGGCCTGCTCGTAGAGAAGATCGGCGTCGCCTGGAAAGCGCTCGTTGGCCTGCACCAGCACCGCATGGGCCTCGGGCCAGCGCTTGACCTCCCGCAGCACCTGGCTTTCCGCGAGCAGCTTGGCGCGCAGGTCCTCCGGGCGACGCTCGGGGGCCTGCTGCACCAGCGCCCGCGCCTCCCGCACCTTGCCCTGTCGTGCCAGCAGGGTGGCCCGACGTGTCTGCACTTCCAGCGCACGCTGGGGGTCGTCCACCTTGTCGAGCCAGCTCGCTGCAGCCTTGGTGTCGCCCCGCATGTCGGCGGCCTGGGCCAGCATCAGCCAGGCTTGCGTGCGGCCGGCGTCGCCCGCGGAGGCGGCGCTGTCACCGTCGTCGTCGTCGACGTCGTTCGGCGCTGCCGACTTCGGCGCCGGCTCCGCCAGCACCTGGAGAAACCGCTGCAGCGATGCCTGGGCGTCGCGGGGCTGGCGCAATTCGAGCTGCAACGCACCCAGCGTCAGCCAGGGGCCGGGGAGTTCGGGCCGGTCCCGCGTGACGACGCGCAGCTGGGCCTCGGCGTCGACAAAGCGCTGCGCGTTGTTCAGCATCCGCACGTAAGCCAGGCGCACCGCCACTTCGGCCTTGGGCTGAGCGAGGTAGCCGGCCACCAGGCGTTCGGCGGCCGGCGTCGTCGGCGCCAGATCCAGCGCCAGCAGCACCGGCCCAGGTGCCTCGCGGTCGTCGGCATGGGCCTGCTCGGCGCGCTGCAATGCCCGGGCCGTGTCGGCAGCCTGCCACCAGGCGCGGCCACTGGCCACGCGGGCGGCGGTTCGCGTGGGTTCGGCGTCGAGGTAGGGCTTGAGCGCCTCGTCGAACTGTTGAGCCATCAGGCGCTTGTCGGCGGCACGCTGCCACAGGCGCGGCAGGGCTGCGATGGCCCCCGCGCGCTCGGCTGGCGGCGTGCGGGCCAGCAGCGCCTTGACCGGCTCGGTCATCTCGGCGCTGCGGTTCAGTGCCGCCAGGATCTGCAGTTCGAACCTCACCGCGTCAAGCGAGTCGGGCACGGCGACACGCCACGCGCGCGATGCGGCAAGGGCCTGGTCGCCGGCGCGCGCCTGCAGCGCCACCTCGACCGAGCGCCGGAACAGGCCCTCGTCGCGGGTGCGGCGGGCGGCGTCGATGAACTTGGCGAATGCGGACGCCGCGTCGCCTTCGCGCAGGTCCAGTTCGGCCAGCAGCAGTTGATAGAACAGCGGCGCGTCGAGCGCCGACGAGGCCGGAGCCGACTGCGCCTGGGCTGGCCCGCCCTGGAACGACAGCGCGAGGGCCAGGGCCAGCGAGGAGAGGCGGCGGTTCATGGTCGAGCCCATTCTAGGCAGCCGATCGTCCGGCCACGTTGCGACAAGTGTCGCTCCTATCATGCGGCGCATGCCCGAATTGCCCGAGGTCGAAGTCACGCTGCGCAGCTTTGCCGGGCGCATCGACGGCGCCGAAGTGCGGTCCCTGCGCCTGGGCCTGCCGCTGCGCTGGCCGCTGGGGCGCGACGCGCAGTCCTTCGCCGGCTGCCGGGTGGGTACGGCGCTGCGACGCGGCAAGTACCTCTGGCTGCCGCTGTCGCGCCAGGGCCGCGCGGAAGGCGGGCTCCTGCTGCACCTGGGCATGTCGGGGTCGCTCGCCTTCGGCAACGCACCCGGCCCGGCAGGGCGGCATGACCACTTCGACCTCGTCACCGACCAGGGCGTGCTGCGCCTGACCGACCCGCGCCGCTTCGGTGCCGTCATCTGGTCGCCCGCCCTGGACCAGCCACCCGCGTCGACGCTGCTGGCCCGCCTGGGGCCGGAACCGTTCGACCCGGCGCTGACGCCGCAGGTCTTCCATGCCGGCCTGCGCCGCCGCCGCACCGCGGTCAAGGTGGCGCTGCTGTCGGGCGAACTGGTGGTCGGTGCCGGCAACATCTACGCCTGCGAAGCCCTGTTCGACGCCGGCATCGACCCGCGCACGCGCTGCGACCGCATCAGCCGGCCCCGCGCAGAGCGGCTGCTGGCCAGCGTGCGCTCGACGCTGGCGCGTGCGCTGGCGCTGGGCGGCTCCACGCTGCGCGACTTTCGCGACGCGCATGGCATGGACGGCGCCTACCAGGCCGAGGCGGCGGTGTACGGCCGTGCCGGCCTGGCCTGCCCGCGCTGTGGCGGCACGGTGCGGCGCATCGTGCAGGGCCAGCGCTCCACCTTCCTGTGCACCGCCTGCCAGAAGCGCTGAGAACGTCGCCCGGCAAGGGTCGGCGTGAGACAAGCTGCACGACTGGCGGGCGGGCCCTGTCAGCAGATGTTTCCGGGCGCAAGTGTCCATTGGCCTTGCGCTAGGATGCCCCGCGACCCCCGCCATGGACGAACTGGAGACATCCCCTTCGCTCGCCGGCCAGCTCGACGCGCTGGCGGCCTGGCGGCGCGCGCTCGAACGCCAGGCCGGCGACCTGCTTCGCTTCATGCAGGAGCACGACGTCGCCGACGAGGCCAGCGAGCGCCAGATCGGTGCCCTGCGCGAGCGCCTGGACACCGACCGCCTGTGCGTGGCCTTCGTCGCCGAGTTCTCGCGCGGCAAGTCGGAGCTGATCAACGCCATCTTCTTCGCCGACACCGGGCGCCGCATCCTGCCGGCCACGCCGGGCCGCACCACGATGTGCCCGGTGGAACTGGGCTACGACGCGGCCACGCCGCCGGTGCTGGCGCTGCTGCCGATCGACACCCGCCTGGAGGGGCAGGCGCTGAACGACCTGCGCGCCAAGCCTGACGCCTGGACCCGCATCCGCCTGGACCCGGGCTCGCCCGAGCGCCTGGCCGACGCGCTGACCGAGGTGATGCGCACCAAGGCCGTCAGCGTGGACGTGGCCCGTGCGCTGGGCTTCTGGCGCGACGACCAGCCCGACGACAACCCCCCGCTCATCGCCGACGGCCTGGTGGAAGTGCCGGCCTGGCGCCATGCGGCGATCAACTATCCGCATCCACTGCTGCGGCGTGGCCTCGTCGTGCTGGACACGCCGGGGCTCAATGCGATCGGCGCCGAGCCCGAGCTGACGCTGTCGCTGCTGCCGGCGGCGCATGCCGTGGTGTTCATCCTGGGCGCCGACACCGGCGTCACCAAGTCGGACCTGGCAGTCTGGCGCGACCACCTCGGCGGGCAGTCGATGGTGCGCTTCGTGGTGCTGAACAAGGTCGACACGCTGGAAGACCCGCTGCTCACGGTCGACGCGATCCAGGCCCAGATCCGCAGCCAGGTCGAGACCACCGCCACCACGCTGGACGTGGAGCCCGCGCGCGTGTTCCCCTTGTCGGCGCGCCGTGGCCTTTCCGGGCGCATCGACGGCCATCCGGCCCAGCTCGCCGCCAGCGGCCTGCCGCAGCTCGAGGACGCGCTGGCGTCGCAGCTGCTGCCGCGTCGCCGCGAGGTGATCCAGGCGCTGGTGACCGACACCGCGCAGGCGGTGGAGCAGCAGGCCAGCCGGCGCCTGTCCGACCAGCGGCGCCAGCTCGCCGAGCAGATGCTCGAGCTGCGCGGCCTGCGCGGCAAGAGCAGCGGCAAGGTGTCGCTGATGATCGAGCGCGTGGACGCCGAGGCGCGCGATTTCGAGCGCTGCACCGAGCGCCTGATGGCCCTGCGCGCGGTGCACACCCGGATGCTGCGCGACCAGCTCCAGGGCCTGGCCAGTGACTCGCTGCGCGACGAGGTGGCTCAGATGCAGGACGAGGCGGCCGCCACGCTGTTCAACCTGGGCGCGCGCAAGGCCTTCCTCGCGCTGTGCAACCGGTTGCGCGTGAGGGTGACCAAGGCTCGCGAGCGCGGCCAGGAAATCAACGACATGCTGCAGGCCAGTTTCCGGCAGCTCAACACCGACTACGGCTTTGCGCTGAGCCTGTCGCGCCTGCCCTCGCTGGAACGCACCGACCGCGAGCTCGACCTGATCGAGCGCAGCTACGTGCAGTACCTCGGCCTGTCGCACGCGCTGCGCCTGGCCGAGCCGCGCTTCATGGAGCAGTTCCGCCGCATGCTGCTGTCCAAGCTGCGCATGGCGTTCGAGAACGCCAGCGGCGACATCGAGCTGTGGCACAAGTCGGCGTCCAACCAGATCGACTCGCAGCTGCGCGAGCGGCGCCGCGGCTTCAAGCGCCGCCGCGAGGGCCTGGAGCGCATCCAGGGCGCGGCGGGCGACCTCGACAGCCGCATCGCCGACCTGGAGTCGCAGGACCAGCGCCTGCAGCAGCTGATCGCGCGGGTGCGCGAGCAGCTCGCGGATCTGCGTCGTTCTTCGGCGGACGCCGGCGTCGACGCCGACGCGATCGCCGCGCCGCTGGCCGGTCGCAGCGCCGTCGGCTGATGGCCCGCGGCGGCCCGGCGCGCGCGGACTTCGCGTCGCGGGTGATCGTCTGGCAGCGCCGTCACGGCCGCCACGACCTGCCCTGGCAGGGCACGCGCGATCCGTACCGCATCTGGCTGTCCGAGGTGATGCTGCAGCAGACCCAGGTGGCCACCGTGCTGGACTACTACCCCCGCTTCCTGGCACGGTTCCCGGACGTGGCGAGCCTGGCCTCTGCCACCGAGGACGACGTGCTGGCCCTGTGGAGCGGCCTGGGCTACTACAGCCGGGCGCGCAACCTGCACCGCTGCGCCCAGGCCGTGATGGCCGGGCACGGCGGGCGATTTCCAACCAGTGCCAGCGCGCTCGCCGAACTGCCGGGCATCGGGCGTTCGACGGCGGCGGCGATCGCCGCCTTTGCCTTCGGCGAGCGCGCCGCGATCCTCGACGGCAACGTCAAGCGCGTGCTCACCCGCGCACTGGGTTTCGGCGACGACCTGGCCGTGGCGGCCCACGAGCGCGCGCTGTGGGCCCAGGCCGAGGCCTTGCTGCCTGCCGACGGCATCGAGGCGTACACGCAGGGGCTGATGGACATCGGTGCCACGCTGTGCAGCGCGCGCAGCCCGCGTTGCGACGCGTGCCCGGTGGCCGACGACTGCGCCGCGCGCATCGAAGGCCGGCCGCAGCGCTACCCGGTCAAGACCCGGCGCACGCGTCGCGGCCAGCGCGCCAGCGTGCTGCTGTGGCTGGCGCATGGCGAGCGCCTGTGGCTGTCGCGCCGCCCGTCACCCGGCGTCTGGGCCGGGCTCTGGAGCCTGCCGCTGTTCGACACGTCCGAGGCCTTGCAGCCGCTGCTGTCCCGCTGGCCAGGCCGCACCGAGGCCCTGGCGCCGATCGACCACGCGCTGACCCACTTCGACTGGCACCTGCAGCCCCTGCGGCACGTGCTGCCGAACCGACTGGCCGCCCGCACCGCCCGTTCGATCGAATCCGCGCTGCCCGCCGGCCAGTGGTTCACCCCCGCCGCCGCGCTCGATCAGGGCCTGCCCGCCCCGATCCGAAAACTCATCGCGCCAACGTAGCCCCCGGGCCGCATGCAGCGGCCGCGAAGCGGCAACGGGGGGGGTCACCCCACCACTCCCTTGCCCTTGAGGTACTCGTGCACCAGGCGCAGCCGCGCCTGCGGGTCGGGCAGCATCATCAGCTTGTGCCTCGCGGCCAGCGGCACCGGCAGCACCTCGCACCAGCGGTTGGCCACCCAGCCGGCATCGTCCAGCGCAAAGGGCTCGGCAAACGGCATGCGGCCCTGCTGCCCTCGCAGCGACGCGATGAGCTGCTGCAGGGCCTGCACGGTGGCGAAGTACTCCGGATCCGGGGCCACGCGCTCGTCGCCCGGGATCGTCTGCACGTTGGCGGTCCACAGCCCGTCGGCCTGGCGCTGCGGCGTGCCGGAAACCTCGAAGCGGTCGGTGCCGTGGCAGCGCACGCGCAGCAGGTTGGCGCCCTCGGCGTCGACCTCGTCGATATGCGCCAGCACGCCCTGCAGTTCGAAGCTCACCGCGTCGCGGCCCACCTCGGCGCCGGTGGCGATGCACACCACGCCGAAAGGCTCGCGCTCGCGCAGGCAGCGGCTGATCAGATCGAGGTAGCGCGCCTCGAACACCTTGAGCTGAAGCAGTGCGCCGGGGAACAGCACGCTCTTGAGCGGGAACAGCGCCAGGGCGCGCAGCGCGCCCGTCACATCAAGGCATCCTGCTCGCGGTGGCGCACGAGCGTGGCGGCGCGTGCGGCAAACCGGGTCGCCAATTGCTCGGCGGCATACACGGATCGGTGCTGCCCTCCGGTGCAGCCCAGCGCCACCGTCAGGTAGGCACGCTGGCCGTCGTCGAAGGCCTCGAGCCAGCGGCCGATGAAGGCTTCCACCTGCGACAGCATTTCGCCGACCTCGGGCTGCTGCTGCAGGTACTCCGCCACCGGCGCGTCGCGGCCGGTCAGCGGACGCAGCTCGCGGATGTAGTGCGGGTTGGGCAGCACGCGCAGGTCGAAAACGAAGTCGGCGTCCAGCGGCACGCCGTGCTTGAAGGCGAAGGACTCGAACACCAGCGTCAGCGACGTGCCGCGGGTGCCCACGGCCGCCCGCAGCCACCGCGCCAGCTGCGCCGGCCGCAACTGGCTGGTGTCGATGACGGTGGACAGGTCGCGCAGGCCGGCCAGCAGCTGCCGCTCCAGCTCGATCGCGTCGACCAGCGCGCGCGGCGACGCGCCGTGGGCGTCGGACGACAGCGGATGCGGGCGGCGTGTCTCCGAGTAGCGGCGCACCAGGGCGTCGGTGCTGGCGTCCAGGAAGTAGGGGTGCACCGCGACGCCTTCGCCGCGCAGTTCGCCAATGAGCGGCAGCAGGTGAGGCAGCGACCCGGCGCTGCGCACGTCCACGCCGATGGCCACCTTGCGCGCGCCGCGCTCGCGTTCGACGTCGATGAAGTCGCGCAGCAGTTCCGGGGGCAGGTTGTCGACGCAGAAATAGCCGGCGTCTTCCAGTGCATGCAGTGCCACGGACTTGCCCGAGCCGGAGATGCCGGTGACGAGCACCAGATCCTGGACGGTCGGCTGGCTCATCGTGCGGGCTTGCGGGGGCTGCGGCTGCGGGGCGGCGCGGCCGCCGCGGACCCGAGCAGTTCCTGTGCATGCGCGACGCTGGTGGCCAGACGTTCGCCGCCGAGCATGCGGGCCACCTCGGCCACGCGCTCCTCGCCGGACACCGGGCGCACGTCCGACTGGGTGCGCGTGCCCTGGGCGTGCTTGCTCACCACGAAGTGCAGGTCGCCACAGGCGGCCACCTGTGCCAGATGCGTCACCGCCAGCACCTGCCGCTCGCGGCCGAGCTGCTTCATCAGGCGGCCCACCGTGTCGGCGACCGCGCCGCCGATGCCCGCGTCGATCTCGTCGAATATCAGCGTGGCGGCGCCGCCGGCATGGCGCGCGGTCGTCACGGCCACCGCCAGGGCCAGGCGCGACAGTTCACCTCCCGAGGCCACCTTGGCCAGCGGGCGGGGCGTGCTGCCGGCGTGGCCGGCCACGCGCAGCTCGACGGATTCGAGGCCGAAGGATTGCGGCTCGTCCTGCGGCACCAGGGCCACCTCGAATCGCCCGCCGGCCATGCCCAGGTGCTGCATCGCCTGGGTGACCGCTTCCGACAACGCCGGGGCGGCCGTGCGTCGCGCGCGGCTGGCCTGCTCGGCCACGGCCTGCCATGCCTTCTGCGCCTGGGCGACTGCGCCTTCCAGCGCTTCGGTGTCGGACGACGCATCGAGCGCCGCGAGATCGGCGCGCCACTGCGCCAGCAGTGACGGCAGCTCCTCGGGTGCCCGGCGAAAGCGTCGAGCCAGGCCGATCCAGGCGGCCAGGCGCGAATCAAGCTCGGCCAGGCGGTCCGGGTCGAGGTCGGCGTGCTGCAGGTAGCCGGACAGCGAATGCGCCGCGTCGGCGAGCTGCGCCTGCGCGCCCTGCAGCACCTCCGCCACCGGCGCCAGGCGCGGGTCGATGCGCGCCGCGTCGGCCAATGCGTCCGCGGCGCGAAGGGCCAGCGCCCCGGCGTTGACGTCGGCGTCGGCCACCGCATCGAGCGCGCCGCGGGCGGCGTCGATCAGGGTCTGCGCATGGGCCAGGCGCTGATGCTCTGCGTTGATCTCGTCCCACTCGCCGCTGCCGGGCGACAGACGTTCGACCTCGCCGACCTGCCAGGCCAGGCGCTCGCGTTCGCGGGCGATCTCTGCGCCAGCGATGCGCGCTCGCTCCAGGGCCGCCGAAGCGGCCTTCCACTGCGCCCACAGCGCGGCCATCGGCGCGGGATCGACACCGGCCTCGGCGTCGAGCAGGGCGCGTACGGCGGCAGGGCGGGTGAGGCTCTGCCAGGCGTGCTGGCCGTGGATGTCCACCAGCGCGTCGGCCGCCTCGCGCAGCTGGGTCACGGTGGCGGGGCTGCCATTGATCCACGCGCGGCTCTTGCCCTGCGCGTCGATGGCCCGGCGCAGCAGCAGCGAGTCCGCCGCGGCGTCGAAGCCGGCCTCCTCGAGCCAGGCACCCAGGGAGGGCACGGGGTCGAACTCCGCCGCGATGTCGGCGCGCGCGGCGCCCTCGCGCACCACCAGCGCGTCGCCGCGGCTGCCCAGCGCGAGCTGCAGCGCGTCGATCAGGATCGACTTGCCTGCGCCGGTTTCGCCGGTGAGCACGGACAGGCCGGGGCCGAACTCGACCTCGAGCTGCGACACGATGACGAAGTCGCGCAGCGACAGGCGCCGGAGCACTACACCACTCCCTCGTACCAGCGCAGCTTGCGGCGCAGGGTGGCGTAGTAGCTCCAGCCCTTGGGGTGCAGGAAGCGCACGCGGTTGGCCGAGCGGTTCATCCGCACCTGGTCGCCGTGCAGCAGGCTGGCCAGCCGCTGCATGTCGAAGTTGGCCGACGCGTCGCGCCCGGCCACCACCGTGATGCGGATCTCGGCGTCGTCGGGCAGCACGATGGGCCGGTTGGACAGCGTGTGCGACGCGATCGGCACCAGCACCCAGCCGCCGATGCGCGGATGCAGGATCGGCCCGCCGGCCGACAGCGCATAGGCGGTCGAACCCGTGGGCGACGCGACGATCAGGCCGTCGGCCCGCATGTTGGCGACGAACTCGTCGCCGATGTCCACCCGCATCTCCACCATGCCGGCCGTGGCGCCGCGGCTGACCACCACGTCGTTGAGCGACAGGCCGCTGAAGATGCACTCGCCGTCGCGCCAGACGCCGGCGTCGAGCATGGTGCGGTGCTCCTCCTCGAACTCGCCGCGCATCATCGGGCCCAGGGCCTCGCGAAACCGGTCCACGGGGATGTCGGTGATGAAGCCCAGGCGCCCCTGGTTGATGCCCACCAGCGGGATGTCGAAGCGGGCCAGCTCGCGCGCGATGCCCAGCATGGTGCCGTCGCCGCCCACCACCACGGCCACGTCGCAGTGGCGACCGAGGTCGGCCGCGTCGATGGCGTCGAAGCCTGTCAGGCCGGTGGCCTGCGCCGTGGCGCGTTCGAGCGACACGTCCAGGCCTTCGCCGGCCAGGTACTGCGCCACCTCGTCGAGCAGTTCGCGCATGCCCTGGGCCTGCGGCTTGCCGACGACCGCGGCGTGACGGAAGCGCTGGTGCGGACGCTCTTTGCCCATGCGGCGGATGATAGGGCCGGCGCCGATACCCGCGACGCGGTAAATTCAACTCCATGGACGACCGCGCCAAGTCCCTGCTGAAAACCCTGGTCGAGCTGTACATCGCCGAGGGCACCCCCGTCGGATCGCGCACGCTGTCGCGCGCGTCGGGGCTGGAACTGTCGCCGGCGACCATCCGCAACGTGATGGCCGACCTGGAAGAGGCGGGCCTGATCGTCAGCCCGCACACCAGCGCCGGCCGCATCCCCACGGCCCGGGGCTACCGCGTCTTCGTCGACACCATGCTCACCGCGCGGCCGCTGGACGCGCTGCAGGCGCAGATCGGGCCGGGGGCGCGTGAGCAGCTCCAGGCCGGCCAGCCCGGCCGCGTCATCGCCCATGCGGCGCAGATGCTGTCGAGCCTGTCGAGCTTCGTCGGCGTGGTCACCGCGCCGCGCAAGGCCAGCGTGTTCCACCACATCGAGTTCCTGCGCCTGTCCGAGCGCCGCGTGCTGTTGATCCTGGTGGCGCCCGACGGCGACGTGCAGAACCGCGTCATCGTCACCGCGCGCGACTACACCCAGTCCGAGCTGGTCGAGGCGGCCAACTTCGTCAACTCGCACTACGCCGGCCTGACCATCGACGCCGTGCGCGAGCGGCTGCAGCAGGAGGTGGAGTCGCTGCGCACCGAGATCTCGTCGCTGATGCAGGCCGCGGTGCAGGCCGGCACCGAGGCCATGGCCGAGACCGAGCCCCTGGTGGTCAGCGGTGAGCGCAACCTGCTGGCGGTGCAGGACTTCGGCCAGGACCTGGGTTCGCTGCGCAAGCTGTTCGACCTGTTCGAGCAGAAGACCGAGCTGATGCGCCTGCTCGACGTGTCCAGCCGGGCCGAAGGCGTGCGCATCTACATCGGCGGCGAGTCCGGCGTGGTGCCCTACGAGGAGCTGTCCATCGTCAGCGCGCCCTACGAGGTGGACGGGCAGGTGGTGGGCACCCTGGGCGTGATCGGCCCCACCCGCATGCCCTATGACCGCATGATCCAGATCGTGGACATCACGTCCAAGCTGGTGAGCAACGCGCTGAGCGGGCCGCGCTGACCCGTGCCCGCCGTCAGGGCGTGGGCAGGAACCCGTCCACCGACAGGTAGCGCTCGCCGGTGTCGTAGTTGAATCCCAGCACGCGCGCACCGGCCGGCAGGTCGGGCAGCTTGCGCGCGATCGCCGCCAGCGTGGCGCCGCTGGAGATGCCCACCAGCAGGCCCTCCTCGCGCGCGCTGCGTCGCGCCATCTCGCGCGCTTCCTCGGCGTCGACCTGGATCACGCCGTCGAGCAGGGCGGTGTGCAGGTTCTTCGGCACGAAACCCGCGCCGATGCCCTGGATCGGGTGCGGCGACGGCGCGCCGCCGCTGATCACCGGGCTTGCGGCCGGCTCCACCGCGAACACTTTCAGCCCGGGCCAGCGCGCCTTGAGTACCTGGGCGCAGCCCGTCAGGTGGCCGCCGGTGCCCACGCCCGTGATGAGTGCGTCCAGACCCTCGGGAAAGTCGCGTGCGATCTCCTCGGCCGTGGTGCGCACGTGCACCGCGATGTTGGCGTCG
>WBZX01000018.1_pt1 | contig 48240 bp, 43 predicted proteins | sample 5204211 | NCBI WGS metagenome assembly WBZX01 (sample SAMN12344362, study PRJNA552823) | activated sludge metagenome | biome: Activated sludge suspended growth; feature: Nitrification reactor; material: Wastewater; isolation source: activated sludge from nitrification reactor of wastewater...
TGGCAGCGCACGGGAGCAGCGCGGCTCGCTGAACTTGCTGAAGTACCTCTCCAACGAGCTGAGGATGGCCATCGTTGCGGTCGGCACGAGCGAGGCGCCGGTGGCGTTCCAAAGCGACGCCCAGATCCACAGCCGCTTCACGCCGCTGGAGTTGCCCCGCTGGAGCGAGAGCGAGGAGTTCCGCCGCCTCCTGGCCGCGTTCGAGGCGGCACTGCCGCTGAAGCGGCCATCAGAGCTGACCCAGCGCCCGCTGGTGCAGTACCTGAGTGCGGTCAGCGGTGGGCTGCTTGGCGAGGTCTCGCGGCTGCTCAACGATGCGGCCGAGGCCGCCATCCGAGACGGCAGCGAGCGCATCACCCTGGGGCATCTCGAGCATGTGGCAAATCGGCCGTCGTGATCGACCCTGGCCTGTGGCGCATCGACCGTTTGAAGGCGAGGCCTTTGGTAGCTGGTTCGGCCGCATGGCCTCGCGCTATCGATTGACGGTCGATGAACTGGCGTCATCGGCGGGAGTGACGGAGATCTTCGCCGATGAGCAACGCTCTTGGCTTGAGGTGCCAGCGCCCAGGGGAGGGGACTGCGAGGTTCTGGCAAGGCTTGCCCGCGTAAGCAACGAAATCATCGCTGCGCTCGGTCCGCAGGGGCCCCCTGCCGAGTAGACAGGACCTCCCGTTCTGCCACTCCTGCTTGTTCCTCAATCCCTTGGATGTCACGGCGCCATGCTGGCCAGCTGGTTGGTTGCACGGGCACGAATTCGTCTGCAACAAGCATCCCGGCGAATCGAGCTGGGTGGGAAGGTCAACGCTGCGCAAGCATCGCAACATGGGCCGACTCTTGAGCTACCTCAGCCGGCGTCGGCAAGCGATAGACAGACGTCGGTGCCCAGAGTTCAGGCTCTCTTAGACGCGCTAGCACGGTTCACGGACGCCGTTAGCAGGGTTTGCGGATCTCAACACCGACGGCCTGAGCTGCTTCACCGCTGTGCAGGGCATGAGCATTCGTCATGAGCGCCACCTCACCGGTGGCGGCCCCGCCAGTGCGAATCACCCCTCGTTCCTAGCCATCGACACCCTCCTTGGCAATCTCAAGACGTCTCTGTCCGTCACCTACCACGCCTTCGCCTTCGAGAAGTACGTCGATCGATACCTCGCCCAGGTTCAGTACCTCTTCAACCGTCGCTTCGAACTCTCCGCCATTCTCGAGCGACTTGTCATCGCCGCGTGTCGGACTGGCCGCTGTCCACTTCGCTCCGTCCGCGCCGCTGAGCTTCATTGCTGATCAGGAGGGGACATAGCCCATCTGGACGATGAGGCATGGAAGATCCCCGCCGACCATACGCGGCCGTCTGGGGAAGCTGGAGTCCGATTGATGAGCCGCGTTCGCACCTACAACATTGCCGACCTCTTTGAGATCGTTGTCGACTCAGTACCCGACCGCATCGCGTTCCGATGCGGGCAACACCAGTTGAGCTTCCGGGAACTCGACCGCCGGGCAAGCCGACTGGCCTCGGCCTTGAAGGCGCGCAGCTTCGGGCGCGGCCATAACGTCGGCATCCAGCTTCACAATTCGGCCGAGTATCTGGAGGCCTTCTTCGCTTGCTGCAAGATCGGCGCAGCACCGGTCAATGTGAATTACCGCTATGTGAGCGACGAACTGGTCTACCTGTTCTCTACCCTCGAGTTGCGCGCCCTCGTCTACGGGAAGGAGTTCGAGCCGGAGGTGGCGAAGGCAAGACCCCGGGTGCCGACCCTGAGGACGCTGCTGCGCGTGGGCAGCGGCGAGAGGCCGCAGGGCGTGGATGACTTCTCCGAGGTGCTGGCCTCGGGCAGCGAGCAGCTCGACGACCCCGGCCGCTCCGACGACGACATCTACATGCTGTGCACCGGCGGCACCACCGGCATGCCCAAGGGCGTGATGTGGCCACACAAGGCGATCGTGATGGCCGCGCTCGGCGGCGGCGGCATCTACTTCGGCCGCCCACCCATCCAGCGCCCCGAGGAGCTGGCCGAGTTCGTGCCGCACGGCCCGCCGCTGACCTACTTCGCGGCGGCGCCGATGATGCATGGCGCGGCGATGTGGGCCTCGCTGATCAGCCTGCTCGCCGGGCACACGGTGGTTGTCAACGACCAGCCGCGCTTCGACCCCGAGCACCTCTGGGACATCGTCGTGCGCGACGGCGTCAACATCCTGTCGATCGTCGGTGACGCGATGGCGCTGCCACTGATCCGCGCGCTCGAACGGCATCCCGGGCGCTGGGACCTGTCGCGCCTGATTACCTTCGGCAACGGCGGCGCGGTGTTCTCGCAGCAGCTGCAGGACCGCCTCAAGGCCGTGCTGCCGAACATCCGTATCAGCAACTCGATGGGCTCGTCGGAGTCGGGGGTGATCGGCGGCAACGACCGCGGCAGCCACAGCGGCGGCTTCATGGCAATCGAGCCGCGCCCGGACCTGGCGGTGATCGACGACCAGCACCGCATCGTCACCGCGCCCGGCGCCGAGGGCACGCTGGCCCGCACCGGCTACACGCCGGTCGGATACTACGGCGACCCGGTGAAGAGCGCCGAGACCTTCGCGAAGATCGACGGCCGCGTGTGGGTCATCACCGGCGACCGGGTGCGCATTGACGAGCAGGGCCAGTACATCGTCCTCGGCCGCGGCTCGATCTGCATCAACACCGGCGGCGAGAAGGTCTTCCCCGAAGAAGTGGAGGAGGCCGCGCGCCGCTGCGCTGCGGTGGAAGATGTGCTAGTCGTCGGCGTGCCCGACGAGCGCTGGGGCCAGAAGGTGGTGGCCGTCGTCACCGTGGCGCCGGGCCACCGCTTCGACCGCGCCGAGTTCGACGCCGCGTGCCGCGGCGCGCTCGCCGGCTACAAGTTGCCGCGCGACGTGGTGGTGTGCGACGAGATCCGCCGCAGCCCGGCGGGCAAGGCCGATTACGCGTGGGCCAAGCGGGTGGCGACCGAGGGCGCGACCTAATCGAGCCCCTGCTCGCGCACCAGCGGCTGCAGGTCGATCATCCCGGGCCCTGACGCCAGCTCGGCCGCGCGCGGGTCGCTGGCCAGCCAGACCAGCGCCGCCGCAATCGGCGCGGGCCGCATCGCACCGTAACGCTGCTCGAGCGCACCGCCGTCGCCGAGCGTGGCAGTGACCGCCTCGGTGCTGACCAGCCCCGGGTTGACGCTGAAGGCGCGGATGCGGCGCTCGCGGTACTCGATGTTGATGCAGCCGGCCAGCCGCGCCAACGCCGCCTTCGACGCGCCGTAGGCGAAGCCCCAGCCGCCCCGATCGGCGGGCCAGGGCGGGTCGGCGGCGCCGGCGCCCGAGCACACGTTGATGATCTGCCCGCCGCCCTGCGCCACCATCAGCGGCAGCACGCGGCGCACCAGGCGCAGCGGTGCGACCACATTGCCGTGCAGCGTGCGTTCGAGCGCCGCGTCGTCGAGCCCGTCGAGCAGCGCGTTCGACTCGCGGTCCTGGTAGACGGCGTTGTTCAGCAGCAGGTCAATGCGGCCCCAGCGCGCCTGGGTGGCGTCGACCGCGGCGTCGAGCGAAGCCGGATCCAACAGGTCCATCGGCTGCTCGAACACCTCGGCGCCAGTGGCGCGCACTGCCGCCGCGGCGGCCTGCAGGCTGCCGGCCAGCAGCGTGCCGTCGGGGCGGCGCAACTGGTGCGCCAGCACCTGGCCTTCGGCCTGCGTGCGGGCGGTGATCGCGACGCGCCAGCCGGCGCGGCCGAAGGCCACGGCAGCGGCCGCACCGATGCCGCGGCTGGCACCAGTGATGAGTGCAACGGGGTGGTCGATGGTCATGCGGCGATGGTTTCGCCGCCACCGGTGGCGGGCATCGTCCCTTCGGACGACGAGCCGGGCGACGGCGCTGTCTACCCTTCGCCTCCACGACCGCACGAGCCCGGGAGCCGCCGCATGAGCACCAACGAAACCCCCACCACCGACATCCGCCGCACGCTCGACCTGCAGCGCGCCGCCTTCATCGCCGAAGGTGCGGTCGGCATCGAGACGCGCAAGGCACGGCTGCAGCGCGTGATCGACCTCGTTGTCGAGCACAACGACGCGCTGTGCGAGGCCATGCGCGACGACTTCGGCGGCCGCCCGGTCGCCTTCTCGATGATGAACGACGTGCTTGGCTCGCTGGCCTCGCTGAAGGCGGCGCGCGACCATCTGCACGAGTGGATGGGCGACCAGCCGCGCGCCAGCGTCGCGCCCTTCGATCAGTTCGGCGCTGCCGCCTGGGTCAAGTTCCAACCCAAGGGCGTGGTCGGCATCATCGGCACCTGGAACGCGCCGCTGTTCACGCTGCTGGCGCCGCTGGCCAGCGTCTTTGCGGCCGGCAACCGCGCCGTGCTCAAGCCCAGCGAAGTGGCACCGCGCACCGCCGAGGTGGTGGCGCGCATGGTCGCGCAGGGCTTCGACGCCGCCGTGCTGGCGGTGGTCACCGGCGGCCCCGAGACGGCGGCGGCGTTCACCGCCCAGCCCTGGGATCATCTGGTGTTCACCGGCTCGATCGAGGTCGGCAAGCGGGTGATGAGGGCGGCGGCCGAGAACCTGGTGCCGGTCACGCTCGAGCTCGGCGGCAAGAGCCCGGTGCTGATCGGACGCAGCGCCGACATCCGCAACGCCGCCGAGCGCATCGCCGTCGGCAAGGCGATGAACAGCGGCCAGCTGTGCGTGGCGCCCGACGTCGTCTGGGTGCCCGCCGAGAAGCTCGACGCATTCGTCGCCGCGGTGCGCGAGGACTACGCCGGCCTGTTCCCCAGCATCGCCGGCAATGCCGACATCACGCCGACCGTCAACGACCGCCACTTCGCGCGCGTCGAATCCTACGTTGCCGATGCCGGAGCGCGCGGTGCTCGCGTCGTCATGGCCGGCGACTTCCCCAGCGCCGAAGGCACTGCCGAGCGCCGCATGCCGCTGCGCCTGGTGATCGGCGCGCCGGCCGACAGCGAGATCGCCCGACACGAGATCTTCGGCGCCGCGATGATGATCGAGACCTACCGCGAGATCGGCGAGGCGGTGGCCGCGATCAACGCCGGCGACCGGCCGCTGGCGCTGTACTACTTCGGCAGCGACGAGGCCGAGCAGGCCTGGGTGCTCGACCACACGCTGTCGGGCGGCGTGGCGATCAACGACGTGCTGATGCATGCGGCGCTGCACGACGCGCCCTTCGGCGGCGTCGGCTCCTCGGGCATGGGCCACTACCACGGACGCGAGGGTTTCCTCGAGTTCAGCCACATTCGATCGGTCTACAAGGCCCCAGGCCACGACCCGCGGCGCGAGTGGGGCATGTTGCCCCCCTACGGTCCGCACTTCGAGGGCATGATGCGCGCGTCGGTCACGCCGTGAGCGCCGTGGTGGCGTCGTGACTACGGCCGCGCCCTGGCTGCTGCTGGTCTTCGGCGCATTCGGGGCACTGTTCGGCCTCGCCGGCGCGATCCGCTGGCCGCGGCAGGACTCGCTGGCGATGCCTTGGTTCGCCTTCGGCCTCGTGGGCACCGAGATGGCGGTGCCGATGACGGTCATCGGCGCCGGCGGCGGGCTGCTGCTGGTCGGGGCGGGGGCGCTCGAGACGCTGCCGGGCCGCGTGGGCGCCGCGCTGACGCTGCTGGCGCTGGCGGCGATGGCGGTGTCACTGTGGCGGGCGGCCGGTGACGGGGCGCGGCTCGAAGCGGCCTTGCGGCGTGCGCTCGGCGGCGACTACCGCAGCCGCATCCTGCCCGAGCGGGCGGCGCTGCTGCGCACGCGGGTCGGCATCACCGAATGGGCGCGTCCGCTGCACTTCAAGCGCAGCGGCATCACGACCGTGCACGACCTCGCCTACGGCGAGCACGGTGACTTCAATCACCTGGACATCGTGCGTCCGGCCGGCCCGGTGGTGCCCGGCCGCCCGGTGCTGCTGCACATCCACGGCGGGGCCTGGATGATCGGCGAGAAGCACAAGGAGGCGCTGCCGCTGATCCGCCACCTGGCGCAGCGTGGCTGGGTCGTGGCGACCATCAACTACCGGCTGAGCCCGGCGGCGAAGTGGCCGGCGCATGTGGTCGACGCCAAGCGTGCATTGGCCTGGCTGCGCGAGCATGTGGCCGAGCACGGCGGCGACCCGGGCTTCATCGCCGTCAGCGGCGGCTCGGCCGGCGGCCACCTCATCAGCCTGCTGGCGCTCACCGCCGGCCATGCCGAGTTCCAGCCCGGCTTCGAGCAGGCCGATACCGAGGTGCAGGCCGCGGTGCCCTACTACGGCAAATACGACTTCCTCGACCGCGAGGGCTTGGTCGACGGCTCGCACGGCTTCACGCAGTTCCTCGTCGACAGGGTCATGCCCTGCCCGCCGCCGGCCGACCCCGCGCTGTGGGACTCCGCGTCGCCGGCCGAGCAGGTCCACGCCGGCGCGCCGCCGATGTTCGTGCTGCAGGGCAGCCACGATACGTTGATCTTCGTGCAGGAGGCGCGTGCCTTCGTGCGCAAGCTGCGCGCTGTGGCGACCCGGCCGGTGGTCTACGCGGAACTGGCGGGTGCACAGCACGCCTTCGACGCCTTGCACTCGATCCGCACCGAGCACGCGGTCGACGCGGTGCATCGCTTCCTGGAGCTGTGCTACTCCGACCACCTGCGGCGGCGTCAATCCTGAGTTGACATCATCCGTGCCAGCGGCTGCAGCCGCTCAAACTCGCTGACCAAGCGCTCGACGAGCGGCTGCGGGTCGGCCAGGCGCGTGGCGTCGCTCATCACGCCGACGCGCAGGCTGCCGTCGTAGCTGAGGAACGAAACCCCGAAGCCGATGTCCCCGGCCTGCGGCACCCAGAACATCATGTCGGTGATGCGTGCACCCGCCAGGTAGCGTGCCGCCGGCGGACCGGGCACCGTGGTGGCGACCCCCGTCGCCTTGCCCGCCAGCAGCAGGTCCAGCGCCTTCGTGCGCCAGGGCTCGGCGAGCAGCCCGACCAGGCTCAGCAGCACGTGCATCAGCAGCGCCTGGTGGCTGCCGGTCAGGGCTTCGAGGCGGCGCTGCACCTCCCAGCTGCGCGCCACCGGATTGGCGATGCCCAGCGGCAGCGCAAGGTTGACGAGGCCGAAGTGGTTGCCGGCCGACGCCTGCGCGCGGCGCGTGCGGGCCAGCGGTGTCGGCACCAGCAGCCGCAGCTCGGCGCGCCGCGGGTCCTGGCCCCGGCTGCGCAGCTCACCAGCGAGCGCGGCAGCCACGCAGGACAGCATCAGCGCGTGCATCGAGCAGCCGAAAGCCCGCGCCACCGGCCTGAGGTCGGCGAGTGCAAGCGGCTCGCTCCACGCCACCGCCTTGCCCGGCCCGCCGCAGCCCCTCAGCGGGGTCGGCGTCTCGTCGGGCATTTCGGTCAGGCGCAGCGCCTCGCGCCCGAGCGCGACCGCGACGCGGGCCACGCGCGCGGTGACGGCTGGCGCCTGCGCACTGCCTTCGGCCGGCTGCGGCACGATCGCGCGCTCGGCATCGGTGAACAGGCGGGCGAGTTCGTCCAGCACGCCGACCTCGGGCTCGGGCGCGAGCGGCTCAGTTGCCGCGGCCGGAGTGGCGGGGCCGGCGGCCGAGCCGTCGGTGATTGCCTGCAGCAGTCTGACGAGCGCCGCGCCGTCGGCATAGCAGTGGTGGATGCGCAGCACCAGCGTCGCGCCCTTGCCGGCCTTGATCATCACCAACTGCCACAGCGGGTGCTCAGGGTCCAGCGGCTCGGAAGCCAGGCGGCCGATCAGCGCGCGCCGCGCGGCGCCGTCGCCGTCCGCCGGCAACGGCAGCCGCGTCACGTGGCGCTCGATGCGAAAGCCCGGATCGGCCTCCCAGTGGTCGCCGTCGGCATCGCGCACCGGCCGCTGGCGCAAGCGCCGCTCGTCGCCGAGCCGCGTGCCCATGTACCCGCGCAGGGCCTTCAGCGTGGGGGCCGCATCAAGCTGCAGCACACCGACGATCACCAGCGGGTTGTGCGGGCGGCTCATGTGCCACCACGCGGCGTCGATGCCCGACATGCGCTCGCGCGGCGGCTGGCGGCGAGGCCTGGGCATCGCGCCGCCTGGCGTGAGCGGAGATCGGCTCGCGCGGGTCAGCGGCCGCTCTTGGTCCCGCTTGGCTTGGCCGCGGTCTTCTTCGCGGCCGCCTTCTTGGCCGGCGCCTTTTTCGCGGCCGGCTGGGCCGCTGCCGCGTCGGCCTTGCCGAAGATGTCGTCGAAATGCGCGTGCAGCCTCGATTCGATCTTGGGCTTGAGCAGCGCGACCAGGAAGCCGAGCTCGGCTGCCACATGCACGTCGTCGCCGCTGACCGTCATCACGCCGTTGACGCCGCTGCGCTTGAACTCGAGCTGGTTGCCGTTCCAGGTGGAGACGAGGTCGAACTCGTGCTTCAGGTGTTCGGCCATCGCACTGGCCTGCTTGCGTGCTTGCGCCAGCGACAGCGAATGCGGACGGCGGATATCGATCTTGGCCATGGCGATGGGTTCTCCTCGGTGCTCCTGGCCATTGTGCATGGCGAGCCTCGCGCCGCGTTAGTCCGATTGGAGGATGAGCGCCAGGCCTCTCAGCCCGACAGTGCAGCGTCCGCCGCAACCGGCGCGCCAACCGAGGAGACAAGCCGCGATGGTCAAGCTCAACGCCCAGGACGCATCGTTCCTGATGCTCGAGTCCGCAAGGGCTCCGATGCACATCGGCTTCCTGCTCACGTTCAAGCAGCCCGGCAACGCGCCGGCCGACTACATGCAGAAGCTGCACGCCAAGCTGTCGCGCTTCGCGGTCGACGTCGAGCCGTTCAACCTGCGCCTGGCGCACAAGGAGGGTCTGGCGAAGCTGAAGCCGGAATGGGAGGTGGCCGACTCGGTCGACCTCGAATACCACCTGCGTCACGAGGCGCTGCCCTGGCCCGGCGGCGAGCGCGAGTTGGGGCTGGCGATCTCGCGCCTGCACTCCGAGCCGCTCGAGCGCTCGCGCCCGCTGTGGGAGTGCACGCTGATCGAAGGCCTGCACGGCGGCCGCTTCGCGCTCTACATGAAGATCCATCACGCGCTGGCCGATGGCGTCGGTCTGATGCAGCAGCTCACGCAGGTCCTGGCCGAATCGCCGCGCGGCACCAGCCTGCCACCCTGGTCGGCACCCATCGTCTCGGCACCGGCCGCCAAGCCCACGCAGTCCGGCGACGAAGACTGGCGGCGCTTCTTCGAAGGCCTCTTCGCCGACCTGGGCAAGCCCAAGCCCGAGCGGAAGAAGGAGAGCCGCTTGCCGCGCGGCCCGCGCTGCCTGCTCAACGGCAGCACCACCGGCCGTCGCCGTTTCGCCACCCAGGACATCGAGCTCGGCCGTGTGAAGGCGCTGGCGAAGGCGGCCGACGCCACCGTCAACGATGCCGTGCTCGCCATCTGCAGCGGCGCGCTGCGCCGCTACCTGGCCGAGTTCGACCGCATCCCCGCCGACCCGCTGCTGGCCAGCATCCCGGTGGCACTGCCGCGCGAGCCGGGGCAGACGATCGGCAATTCGGTGGCCGGCGTCCACGCCTCGATCGCCACCCATCTGGAGGATCCGCGCGAGCGCATGACCGCGATCCGCGCCGCGACGCGCGAAGCCAAGGAGGAGTTCAACCGCCTGCCCACGGCGATGAACCGCGCCATCAACTCGCTCGGCATGCTGGCGATGATGGCGATGCCGAAAAGGGAGAACACCGACCCCGACAAGGCGACGTTCACCAACCTCACGATCTCCAACGTGCCGGGCCCCAAGCAGAAGCTGTACTTCCACGGCGCCGAGATGGACGGCATGTACCCGGTGTCGGTGCTCGCCGGCGACCATCGGGCCAACATCACCGTGCTCGGCTACCACGAGCATCTGCACTTCGGCATCATCGGGTGCCCCGACACGCTGCCCAGCGTGCAGAAGCTGGCGGTGCTGCTGCCGCCGGCGCTGCTCGAACTCGAGCAGGCCTTCGGTCTGGCGCGCGCGCCTCGCCGCGCCCGCGCGGTGGCCGCGCGCTGAAGGTCGAGGGGGGCGCGGAGCTCGATCATGCTCAAGCCGATGAACGTGCTCGACGCCGGGCTGCTGATGATGGAGTCGCCCGAGACGCCGATGCACATCGGCGGCCTGCAAGTCCTGAAGCAGCCGCGCGGCGCCGGGCCGGACCACGTGGCCCGTCTGCACCAGCAGGCGCTGGGCTTTCCGGCCAACGGCGCGCCCTTCAATTACCGGCTCTCGCCGCACGGCGGCCCGCTGGGCATGCCGGCCTGGGAGGTGCTGGACCGGGTCGACCTCGACCAGCACGTATTCCGCCATGCGCTGCCCTGGCCAGGCGACGACCGCGGACTGCTCGCGCTTGTGTCGCGGCTGAACTCCGGATTGCTCGACCGTTCGCGCCCGCTGTGGGAGCAGCACCTGATCGAGGGGCTGGCCGGCGGCCGCTACGCCACCTTCACCCGCATTCACCACGCGCTGATGGACGGCCAGTGGGGCATGAAGCTGGCCCACGAGACGACCAGCACCGATCCGCGCCGCCGCGGCCTGCCGCCCTACTGGGCGGTGCGCTTCGACAAACCCGTGGCGCCGGCGCCAGCCGCCACGCAGACCCAAAGGGTCAGGAGCCTGGCGAGCTGGTGGGCGCGGCAAGGCCAGGACCGCAAGGACCGAGTCGAGACGGCCGCCGAGCTGCGCAAGGCCTTCGGACGACTGCTCGAGTCGTACCAGCATCCGACCGACGACGGCCTCGCGGCGCCGTACACCGCCCCGGACTGCATGCTCAACGGCAAGCTCAGCGCGCGCCGCGAGCTGGCGGCCGTGCGGCTGGATCTCGGACGGATGAAGACCCTGGCCCATGCCCACGAGGCGACGGTCAACGAGCTCGTGCTGACGCTGTGCGGCGCGGCGCTGCGGCGCTACCTGCAGGACCGTGACGCGCTGCCCGCGAAGCCGCTGCTGGCCAGCATGCCGATCGCGATGAACCGCAACGATGGCGACCGCGGCGGAAACGCCATCGTCACCGGCATGGTGTCGCTGGCGACGCACCTGGAGGATCCGGTCGAGCGTTTCAAGGCCGTGCGCGGCTCGAGCCAGCACGCCAAGGCGCTGTTCCGGGAGATGCCGTCGACGACCGCGGTCTCGATATACCTCGGCGTCACCGGCATTCCGTTCATCCTCGCGCAGGCCGTGGGCAGGGTCGAGAGCGTCCACGCGCACAACGTCGTCATCTCCAACGTGGCCGGGCCGCGCGAGAAGCGCTACGTCAACGGCGCGTTGATCGAGTCCGAGTACCCGATGTCGCTGCTGGTGCCCGGCCAGGCGATGAACATCACCGTCGTCAGCCACGCAGACTGCCTGGACGTCGCGGTGCTGGTCTGTCCCGACCTGGTACCGCAGCCGCATCTCGTCAGCGCCGGCATAGCCGACGCTCTGACCGAACTCGAGCGCGCGCTGCGCCCCCGACGCGCGGCCCGACCGCCCGCCAGCAAGACCTCCCGCACGACCACATTCACCACCCGAAGGGGCCAGCGATGAGCAAGGACAGCAACGTCCAGCACCTGAACGCGCAGGACGAGTACTTCCTCGACACCGACACGCCGACTGCACCCACGCACATCGGTGGCCTCGAGATCTTCGAGCTGCCCAAGGGTGCCGGGCGTGACTTCATGCAGAAGCTCTACGCCTACATGAAGAAGTCGCCGGTCCGGGCCGAGCCTTTCAACTACAAGCTCGACACCATCGAGCCCGAGGCGGAGGCCAAGGGCGGCGATGCGCTCGGCTGGCTGCGCCCGCCCGCGGCCCGCCGCAAGAAGCCCAAGCCGGAGCGGGTGTGGAAGAAGCTGGACCACGTCAACCCGGAGGAGCACATCTACCTGCATGCCTTGCCGCGCCCGGGTGGCCAGCGCGAGCTGGGCGAACTGGTGTCGCGGCTGCACGTCAACCGGCTCGACCGCAGCCGCCCCCTGTGGGAGGTGCACCTGATCGAAGGCCTGGAAGGGGGCCGCTTCGCGGTCTACAACAAGCTGCACCACTCGCAGTTCGACGGCAAACGCGGCATGGCGCTGTCGCGCTACATGCGCTCGACCAACGCCGCCGTGCGAAACCTGCCGCCGATCTGGGCGGTCGACTTGTCCAAGCACACGGCCCGCGACCCGGCAGCGCCGCCACCGGCACCGGCCAAGGAGCCGAGCGGGTTCGACAAACTGGCCGCCTGGGGCAAGGCGCTGAAGACGATGTCCGACGCACGCGACCACAAGGCGGGCGAGGGCGTGATCGCGCCGTACTCGGCGCCGGCGACCATCCTCAACGGGCCGCTGACCTCGCGCCGACGCCTGGGCACGGTGTCGCTGTCGATCCCGCGCATGAAGGCGCTGGGTGCGGCGGTGGAGGGCGGCGCCACGGTCAACGAGATTCTGCTCGCCGTCTGCGGCGGTGCGCTGCGCCGCTACCTGCAGGACCGCGACGCGCTGCCCAAGGAGCCGCTGATCGCCGCCTGCCCGGTGGCCCAGGCCCGCAAGGAGAACGCTGCCGCCGGCAATGCGGTGGGGCAGATCCCGGTGTCGCTGTGCACGCATGTCGCCAACCCGCGGCAACGGCTGCTGGCGGTGGTGAAGTCGAGCCGGGCCAACAAGGGCCTGATGAAGGATCTGGACGCCGACGCGTATGCCCACTACACCGAACTATCGATGATGCCGCAAGTGCTGGCGGCCAAGACGCAGTTCGGGCACAAGGTGCTCAACGGCAATCTCGTCATCTCCAACGTGCCGGGCCCACGAGAGACGCAGTATGTCAATGGCGCGCGGCTGGATGCGATGTACTCGGCCTCGATGCTGCTTGCCGGCCAGGCACTGAATATCACGGTCTGCAACTTCGGCGACAACCTCGACATGGGCATCATGGCTTGCCCCGACCTGTGCCCGAGTCCGCAGCGCATCGCGGTCTATGCGGGCGAGGAGCTGGCCATCCTGGAGGAGGCGATGGGGCTGAAGCCGTCGCGGACACCGCGCCGCGCCGCGCCGCGAAAGGCCACGGCCCGCAAGCCCGCCGGCCAGACGGCGGCGGCGAAGAAGGTGGCGGCCAAGAAGGCGGCACCGAAGAAGGCGGCACCGAAGAAGGCGGCAGCGAAGAAGGCGGCACCGGAAAAGGCGGCGCCGAAGAAGGCCGCACCGAAGGCGATGGCTGCGAAGACGACGGTTGCGAAGAAGGCATCAACGAAGAAAGCGAGCGCGAAGAAGGCGAGCGCGAAGACGGCGGCCGCGACCAGGCCCGTCGCCAAAAAGGCGGCAGCGAGTGCGGCTGCCGCACGCCGCCGCGGCGCATGAACCGCAAGGCCGCCCGCGCGCCCAACCGCACGCGCGAGCGCATCCTCGACGTCAGCCTCGCGCTCTTCAACGAGCGCGGGGCGCCCGGCGTCACCACCAGCCACATCGCCGACGCCGCCGAGATCAGCCCCGGCAACCTCTACTACCACTTCCGCCACAAGGAAGACATCGTGATGGCGCTCTACGAGCGCTATGAGGCCACGCTCTCCGAGGTGCTCGGCAGCGGGTCGGGCGAGGACGGTGCGGTCGACGACCTCTGGCTGCTGGTTCACCTCGCGTTCGAGGTCATCCACGACTTCCGCTTCATCCACCGCGATCTGAGCGAACTGACGGCCACCTATCCGGGCCTGAGAACCCGTTTCCAGCGCGGCCTCGACGGTGGCATCGAGCGCACCAGCGCCTATTGTCAGGCCCTGGCGGCGGCCGGTGCCCTCGAGGCCTCGCCTGAAGAGGCGCACGCGCTGGCGGTCAACATCTCGCTGGTGACCACGTACTGGCTCAACCTGCAGGCGCTGCACCACGCCGGCCGGCGCGACATCCCGACCGACGACGACACCATTTCCGAGGGCGTGTTTCAGGTGCTGTCGTTGATCACGCCCTACCTGCGCGGACCGACGCGGGACGAATTCCGGCGCGTCGCCTTGCGCTACCTGCCGGCCGCAGTCTGAGTTGAATGCTCTACGACCGCCGGCCTAGAGTGAAAAACGAGCATCACAACCCCCCCCAGGAGAACCGATATGCCGAGCAAGAAAGCTGCTGCCAAGCCCGCCCCTGACTGGATGGATCGCATCAAGGAGTCGTCGCACGACGTCTTCCTGGCCGGCTTGGCCTCGCTGGTGCGCGCCCGCCAGTCGGGCGCCAAGAAGGACAAGGCCGACTTCGAGACTCTGGTCGCTGAGGGCCGCAAGCTCGAGCCCGAGATGAAGGAGTCGGTGCAGAAGACCCTGAGCGAGTGGCGCGAGAAGTCGCGCGGCCAGTTCGAGTTCAAGCGCGACGGCAAGCTGCAGGAGGTATTCGAGGAACGCGTCGCCGCGGTGCTCGGCCGGCTGGGTGTGCCCAGCGCCAAGGAGATCGCCGACCTCAACGCCAAGGTCGACCGGCTGCTGGCCGGCGGTAAGGCACCGGTCGCCCGCAAGAAGGCCCCGGCTGCCAAGCCGGCTGCCAAGGCGCCGTCCAAGCCGGTGCGCAAGCCCGCCCGCAAGGCTGCCAAGAAGTCCGCCACCGCCAAGTGAGGGTGGGCATGCCCACTTCCGCCAAGCGCACCCCGCGGCCCCGCGCTGCCGAACCCGCGGCGCCCGACATCCTTCACGCCCTCGGCGACGAGCACAAGTACCAGGCGCGGTTGCTGAACCTGCTGGAGAAGCAGGTGGGACTGCTCAACCAGAAGCTGCCCGCCGATCTCGAGGTGATGGCCGGCGTGATGCGCTACATGACGCGCTACCCCGACCGCTTCCACCACCCCAAGGAAGACCTGCTGTTCGAGAAGATCGTGCTGCGCGACGCCGCGGCCAAACCGCGCGTAGACGAGCTGCTGCAGGCGCACGAGACGATCATCGGCCAGGGCGCGGAGCTGCTGGCCGCGATCGAGCAGTGCCAGCGTGAGGGGCCGGGTGCCGACACCCATGCGCTGCGCAAGGCCGCGCACGCCTACATCGGCTCGCTGCGCCGCCACATGGACATCGAGCACCTGCATCTCTTCCCGCTGGCGCAGAAGGTGCTGAAGGCGGAGGACTGGGCCGACGTCGACATGCGCATGAAGCCCATCCTGGATCCGGTCTTCGGCACCACCGTGACCGAGGAGTTCCGCCCCCTGCACGAGGCCGAGGCGGCCAAGCCCGACGCGGGCTCTCCGGGTCAGCTCGGCATGGCCCTGATCGAAGCCGCGGCCTTGATCGAGACCGTGGCCACGCTGATCGCCGGTGCCGGCCGGCTGCGGCGCCAGATGATCGACCACCAGCGCGAGGTCTCGCGCGTCAACCGCGAGCTGATGCGCAGCCTCATCGGCCTTGTGCCGGAGCAGCAGCGCCGCGGCGGCGTGGGCGAGTTGCTCGAGCGCAACTGGAACCTCCTTGCCGACAACCACAACCGCATGCTCGATCTCTGGTCCCAGGTCTGGAGCGCGGCCTGGCGTCCGTACGAAGAGGCAGAAGGGCCCTATGCGCCGCGACTGCTGCGCCGCCGCAGACGCAAGTCGCGCACGGCCGCCAACAACTGAAGCGAGGCCCAAAGATGGTGAGCTGGCAGACCAAGGCTTTGAACCTGGTGTTGCACCACACGATCAAGAAGGTGATGTCGGGGTCCGGCACGGTGCAAGAAACGCGCCGCTTCATCGAGGCCAAGGGCGCGCCGCGGCTGCCACCCGGAGTGACGATGAAGCCGGTGCGGGCCAATGCCTTCCGAGGTGACTGGCTGCGCACGCCCGAGTCGACCGACGAGCGCACGCTGCTCTACCTGCCCGGTGGCGGCTTCATGCTGCCGGCCTCGGCGCAGGTGCCGCTGCTGCTGGCGCGCATCAACCGCGAAGCCGGGACGAGGGCGCTGCTGGTGCACTACCGGCTGGCGCCCGAGCATCCGTTTCCTGCCGGCCTGGAGGACTGCCTGGCCGCCTACCGGCACTTGCTCGACCTCGGCACCGATCCGAAGTCGATCGTGATCGCCGGCGATTCGGCGGGCGGCGGGCTGACGCTGTCGACGCTGCTCGCGCTGCGTGACGATGGCGACCCGCTGCCTGGCGGCGCAGTCGTGATCTCGCCCTTCACCGACTTCAGCTTCGGCGGCGAGTCGCGCTTCGCCAACGCGCGCCACGACCCGATGCTGTCACCCGACGGCGTCGGGCAGATGAATGCGCTCTACCTCGACGACGCGCTGCACGACAACCCGCTGGTGTCGCCGGTGTTCGGCGACTTCAGTGGCCTGCCGCCCACGCTGGCCCAGGTCGGCAGCACCGAGATCCTGCTCGACGACACGCGCCGCGTTGGCGAACGCGCGCGCGCGCAGGGCGTGGACTTCGAGGTCGAGGTGTGGGACGAAGTGCCTCATGTCTGGCACGTCTGGGCCTTCCTGCCCGAGTCCAAGGCGGCGACGACGCGCATCGCGAAGTTCATCCGCGAGCACACACAGCTCGCGCCCGCAGCTGCTCTTGCACCTGTGAAGAGACCCCGCAAGAAGGCAGAGCCGGCGGCGCGGCCGCCGCGCAAGCAGGCGGCGCCCGCACAACCGCAGCGCCCGAAGAAGGCGCCTACGCCCCAGCCGCGCCGGAAGTCGTCGGCACGGGGGCGCTCCGCCAGCGCTGCACGCGCGGATTCATGATGCGGAACCACAGCGGCGGCCACAGCGCCAGCAGCAGCATGCCGGGGTAGCCGGTCGGCAGCTGCGGGCTGGCGGGGTCGTCGCGAAGCAGCGGGTAGGGTCGGTTGGGGTTGGCGTGGTGATCGGCATGCCGCTGCAGGTTGAACAGGCACGCGTTGCTCAGACGCTCGGATGCATTCCACGAGTGCCGGGCGTCGACGCGTTCGAGCCGGCCGGCGTTCGACACCGCCCGCACCAGGCCGTAGTGCTCGACGTAGTTGATGGCCTCGAGCAGGACGAAAGCGACAACAGCCTGGCCGGCGAAGAACAGCACCGCGAGGCCGCCCCAGAGCGCGAACAGCGCGGTACCGATGAGCACCGGCGCGGCGGCGAACCACAACATCTGGTTGTGCAGGCCGAACAGCGGCAGGCTACGGCGGTCCAGCCGTTCGGCCTCCAGCCGCCAGGCCGAGCGCAGGCTGCCCCACAGGGCGCGCGGCAGGAAGGCGTAGAGCGTCTCGCCGAAGCGTGCGGTAGACGGGTCGTCGGGCGTGGCCACGCGGGCATGGTGGCCGCGGTTGTGCTCGATGTGGAAGTGGCCGTAGCACACCGTCACCAGCAGCAGCCGCGCGAGCGACCGGTCGGTGCGCGAGCGGCGATGGCCGAGCTCGTGCGCAACCGTGATGCCCTGGCCGCCGGTGACCAGGCCCACCGAGACGATCAAGCCGAGCGCCTGCCAGGCCGAGAGCGAGCCGCCGGCGACGATCCAGGCTCCCCAGCCGATCAGCCCCAGGTGCACCGGAACGTAGGCGTAGAGGTTGAACTGCAGCAGCGCCAGCGTCGAGGCCGGCGGTGCGGGCGCGAGTCCGGCCTGCAGCGGTGCCTTGCCGACCAGCAGGTCGGCCAGCGGCAGCAGGCCGAGCGCCAGCCACGGCGTCAGCCAGTACTGCCCGAACAGGTGGCCGAGCACCGGCAACGGCACCGCGGTGGCCACGGCAAACAGCACGAAGGGCAGGGCGCGCAGCATCGCCGGCGATGGGAGTCAGCGGCGGCGCCCGCGCGCCAGCTTGCCGATCTGCTCTTCGCTCAGCAGGCCGGCGCGGTAGGCGGCGAGGATGGCTTCGCGCAGCGTGTCGCTGGCCTTGCGGTAGCGAATGCCCAGGTCGCGGTGCACCGCCGTGTCGTCGCTCGGCGGCATTTGCGTGAAGCAGACCATGGCTTCGTGGGTGAATACCGAGTCGAACGGCACCACACGCGCCAGCGCGTCGGCCGCCAGGCCCAGGCCGCGCAGCACGGCCCCGGGCAGCTTCATGACCTCGAACTCGCGGCCGGTGAGCTTGCCGAACTGCTCGGCGAGCGCTTCCATGCGCAGGTAATGCCCACCGCACAGGTAGCGGCGCGGGCCTTGGCCTCGCACCATCACCGCGGCGTGGATGGCGCCCAGATCGCGTGCGTCGATGATCGACCAGGCGGCGTCCGGCGTCGGCAGGCGGCCGACCTTGAGGTTGGCGGCGATGCCCTGGGTCGCCTCGCCGATCACGCTGCCGGCCGCCGGACCGGTGACGCTGCCCGGATAGGTGATCACCACCGGGGCGCCGGCATCCTGGAGCTTGCGCACAAAGGTTTCGGCGGCCGCCTTGGAGCGGGCGTAGCCGCTGCCGAGGGTGCCCAGCGGCATGTCGGCGCGCAGCACCTCGGCGCCGGGGCGCAGCAGGGCTGCGGTGCTCGAGACGTGGACCACCGGATCGAGCCCCATGCGCACCGCGTGTCCGATCACCAGCTCGGCGCCGCGCGGGTTGGCACGGAGCATCTCGTCGGCGCGCCGTGCGTCGGTGGAGACGACCGCGGCGCAGTGCAGCACCGCCTGGCAGCCGCGCAGCGCCTTCAGCACGGCGTCCTCGTCGGTCATGTCGCCGCTGACGCAGTCGAGCCGCCCCTTCACGCCGAGGGCGCCCAGCACCGCCTGAGCCTTGTCGGGGTCGCGCACGAGCAGCCGCACACGGTGGCCGGCGTCGAGCAGCGCCTTCACGCTGTGCGCACCGACATAGCCGGTCGCGCCGGTGACCATCACGCGCATCCGGTTCTCCCGAGTTCGGACCGGGGTGGCGGCGCGGCGGGCGCGCCGACGATCGCGAACACCATCGCCGGCTGCAGCAGGATGCGAAAGGCCGCGCCGTAGGCGGCCTTGAACATGGCGTAGGACGTGCCACCAAACGTCGGCGCGATGCACGCGCTCGGCGCGCCGAGGCGCCGCTGCGAGGCCATGAAGGCGAGACTGGCGTTCGAAGCCATCGGGGTGGGCAGTGGGTGTGCGCAGGGGAAGCGAGCGTGCGCAACCTTAGGCGCCCGCTGGCGCGAGGGCATCGTCCGTTTGTGCGATTTGGCCGCAGGCCCAACCGGGAACCATCCCGTCGTCGAAGACAGCGAAGGGGTAGAGCACCATGACCGACTTGCGAACGCGCTTTTCCCTGCAGGGCCAGGTGGCCATCGTCACCGGCGCCGGCAAGGGCATTGGCCGTGCGTCGGCGCTGGCGCTGGCGCAGGCCGGGGCCGACGTCGCGCTCGCTGCGCGCACGCGCGCCGACCTGGACGCGGTGGCCGACGAGGTGCGCGCGCTCGGGCGCCGCGCGCTGCCGCTGGCCTGCGACGTCAACGACGATGCCGCGCGCCAAGGCCTGGTGCACTCGACGCTGTCCGAATTCGGCCGCGTCACGATCCTGGTCAACAACGCCGGCGGCGCCGGGCCCAACGACCCGCGCCGCATGCCGGCGTCGGACTTCGCGGCGGTGCTGACCTGGAACGTCGCACCGGCCTACGCGCTGATCCAGCACTGCGCAAAGCCGATGCGCGAGGCCGGTGGCGGTGCGGTGGTCAACATTTCGTCGACAGCCGCGCGCTACGCGCAGAAGCGCTTCAGTGCCTATGGTGCGGCGAAGGCGGCACTCAACCAGATGACGCGCAACCTGGCGCAGGACTTCGCCCCCCATGTGCGCATCAATGCCGTCGAGCCCGGCAGCATCCTCACCGACGCGCTGGCGCCGCACCTGACGCCCGAGCGCCGCGCCGCGATGGTCGAGCGCACGCCGCTCGGGCGTCTCGGCGAGGTCGAGGACGTGGCAGCGGCGGTGCTGTTCCTGGCGTCGCCGGCGTCGGCCTGGATCACCGGCAAGATCCTCGCCGTCGACGGCGGCGCGGAGGCGCCGATCTGGGTATGAAGGCCCGCAGCCCTACAAGGCCAGCCCGACGCGGTGGCCGTCGCGCATCGCGCCCTCGATGAAGCCGCCTTCGCGGCAGTCGCCGACGCGGTGAACCGGCACCCCGCATCCGGACAGTGCGGCGGCGACGCTGTCGTCGGCCTCGGCGCCGAGCGCCAGGATCACCGAGTCGGCCTCGGTGCGGCAGGCCTGACCCTCGCGGTCGGTCCAGCGCACGTCGCTCGCGGTGATCTCGGTCACCGTCGCCTGGCGGTGCAGGTCGGCGTGGTGTTCCACCGCGTCGAGCACCCGCCAGCGGCGCACGATGGCAAGTTCGCGTCCGGGCTTGTCGCTCGGCTCGAGCACGGTCACATCGCGCTCGCGCGCAATCAGGAACTCGGCCAGTTCGAGGCCGACCAGACCGCCGCCGACGATGACGACGCGTCGGCCCAGTGGCATCCACAGGCGCGAGAGGCCCTGCAGCGCCTGCGCGCTGTCGGTCACCTTAAGGATGCCTCCGGCCTTGAACAGCGCGCGCTGCGCCAGGTTGAGCTTGCGGCGGGCGATCTCGTCGGCGCCGTCGTTGGTCATCAGGCGGCGCAGTTCGTCGCCGCTCCACACGTGCCCGAGGCCGGCGCCCGGGATCGCCGGCGCATCCCGGCGGGCCCCGGTGGCGACGACGATGGCGTCGGGCTTCAGCTCGGCCACCAGCGCTGCTGTCGCCGGCGTCGAGAAGCGCAGTTCGATCGGCAGCGCACGCACCTGCTGCACCAGCGAGTCGAGCAGCCGGCCGTTCGGGTTGTAGGCCAGGCCGGCGAAGAACAGCGTGCCGCCGAGGCGGTCGCTGCGCTCGACCAGCGTCACGCGGTGGCCGCGCAGCGCGGCCACTCGCGCCGCCTCGAGCCCCGCGGGCCCGCCGCCGACCACCAGCACATGGATCGACCGCGTCGCCGGCGTCATCGGCCATTCGAACTCGTGACCAACCTGCGGGTTGACGGCGCACTTGACGCGCTGGTTGATGAAGATCTGGCTGACGCAGACGTAGCAGTAGACGCAGGGCCTGACCTGTGCGGCCTTTCCGGCGGCAAGCTTGTTCGGCAGCTCGGGGTCGGCGAGCAGCTTGCGACCCATCGCGACGAAGTCGAACAGACCCTTGCCGATGCCTTCGTCCGCCATCTCGGGCGAGATGCGGCCGGCCGCGATCACCGGCACCGGCACTTCCTTCTTGACCGCGGCGGCATAACCGACCAGGCCCCCGGGCTGGTGCACCAGCGGTGCCTCGGTGAAGGCGACGCCGGTGGTGATGGTCGCGTAGGCCGACATGCTGACCGCGTCGGCTCCGGCCTGCACCGAAAGCCGCGCTGCCGCGACCGCGTCGCCCACGGTGATGCCGCCCTCGGTGCGCAACTCCTCGCCGTCCAGCCGTACCCACACCGGGAAGTCGGCGCCGACGCGGCGCTTGACGGCCTGCAGCGTCTCCACCAGCAGCCGCGCGCGGTTCTCGATCGGCCCGCCGTACTCGTCGTCGCGCTGGTTGTAGTAGGGCGACAGGAAGCCGGCGATGATGTAGGTGTGTGCCGCGTGCAGCTCGACGCCGTCGAAGCCGGCTTGCTGCGCGCGCGACGCGGCGGCGGCGAACCATTCGACCATCTGCGCGATGTCGGCCTTGTCCATCACGCGCACCTGCGGCTTGTGCTGGCCGAGTGCTCCAACGAAGGTTCCCAGCTCCTCCTTGGTGAAGGCGCTCATCATCGTCGTCGGGGTGCGCTTGGGTACCGAAGGCACCCAGATTGGCCGCCCGGCCGCGAGGTCGCGCGTCGCCGTCTTGCCCGCATGCTGCAACTGCATCGCAATGCGCGCACCGTGGCGATGGGCGCGGCGCGCCACTTCGGCCAGGCCGGGAATGAAGTCGTCATTCGAGACGCCCACCTGAAACGGCTCGGCGGTGCCGGCCGGGAAGGCGATTGCGCACACGCCCATCGTCAGCAGGCCGACGCCGCCCTTGGCGCGCGCCTCGTAGTAGGCCTGGATGCGCTCGCCGCAGTGGCCGTCGGCCTCGGCGAAGTTCGACCCCATCGGGGCCATCACGATGCGGTTGCGGGTCTCGAGCGAGCCGATTCGGCCCGGTTGCAGCAGGGAGGCGTAGTCGCTGGGCATGTTCGGCTCGGGCAGTGGCACCCTTTCCAGGGCCATTCTGGGTTCGAACCCTTCCCCGACATCGTCCGTTCGGACGCCTTTGGGGTGAGTGCTCGATGCCAGACTGCCGCGGCCGAAAACTGGCACCGTTCGTGCTGGCAGAGACCCTGCTCCATGGGGTCCGACTACCGCCTCATCCTGGCCGAGTCCCTGTCTCGAACGCCAGCGCTGAGCGGCGTCGCGGACATCGTCCGTTCGGCCGGGACGCCGCGGTCACCGAACAGGCAGACTGTGGACGGACTCACCCAGGAGGCGTTCTTGTCCACGATCGTCATCAGCGGCTCGGCTTCGGGCATTGGCGCCGCCACCGCGCGGCGCTTCCGCGACGCCGGCCACCGCGTGATCGGCATCGACCTTCGCGATGGGGAGGTGGCGGCAGACCTGTCGACATCGCAAGGCCGCTCCGAGGCCGTCGCCTCCGTGCTTGCTGCAAGCGGTGGTGTCATCGACACGCTGGTGCTGTGCGCCGGCCTGGCGTCGCACGTCGTGCCAGCGACGAAGATCGTCGCCGTCAACTACCACGGTGCCGTGGCACTGCTCGACGGCCTGCTGCCCGCGCTGCAGAAGGGCCGCTCGCCGAGCGCGGTGGTGGTCTCGTCGGTGGCTTCAACGCAGCTTCCCTGGGACCGCAATCCCCTCGGCGCGCCACTGGAAGCCGGCGACGAGGCGCGGGTCGAGGCCGTGCTGGCGGCTGCCGGCGAGCGCGCCGGCCATCTGGCCTACGCGGGCTCGAAGAACGCGATCACGGTCGCGGTGCGCCGGCGCGTGAAGGCATGGGCGCAGGCGGGGGTGCGCCTCAACACCGTGGCCCCGGGTGCGGTCGAGACGCCGCTGCTGCAGGCCGGGCTCGCCGACCCGCGCTACGGCAACGCGATCCGCGACTTCGTGGCGCCGATCCCGCGCCGGGCGCAGCCCGAGGAGGTCGCCGCGATGATCGCATTCCTGGCCGGCCCCGAGGCCGCGTTCGTCCACGGTGCCCAGTTCGTCGTCGACGGCGGCATCGACGCGCAGGCACGGCCGACGCAGTTCTGACGCCCCGGCGCTTGCCGCTGCGTGCGGCGCTGGCGCGAGGGCTTCGGTCCGCGGACGTGCGGCCCCGCGGCAGGGCGGGTGCGCACATTCGCGGCCGCACCGCCCACCCGCGGTCTTGGCCGCGCTGCGATCATCGAAGCCGCAACGACGGCGCCGGCCCGACAGCTGGTCAAGCGACGGCTGCAGCCGTTCCTTCGATGCCATGAAGTCGGGTCGGCCCGGACGAGTGCTACCCGGTGGCGCCCCGTGGAAGTCTCGACCCTCGGATGCCGATCAGCATGGCGCCGCCGACGTCGGAAGTGCAGCGGGACCTGTCGCTGGCGTAGCCACGAGGGAGTCACGCTGACGGCCAGGAGGAGTCATCGGCCTCCGGTTAGACCAGTCGTTCGAGCCTTGGAGCTCGCCTCGCGTCTGGCTGACGGTTCCAGGCCTCAGGCTGGCACGACAAGGCGGCCGTGGGTTCGATCCCCATGTCCGGCCAGCAGGCCGTCGATGGAGATGTCCTCGTTCAACGCCTCCCAATGGATGCCACGTGGGCTCAGCTCGAACTGCCCGCGTTGTTCCGGGGTGGCCGCCAGCAATCGGGGGAACCAGGCAAGCGGGACGGCCATGCGCCGGCCGTCGTCGAGGTCAACCCACATGCTGTCGTCATCGAAGCGCACCGCCCTAGCCGAAGTACTCATGCCAAGTCCTCTCGATCAAAGCCCGGTGGGTCTCGGCGACTTCCACCAATTCGCGCAGTGTGCCGGCATCGAAGCCGAAACTCGCCGCGACCCGAATCTGTGGCTCGAGCCACAGCTTGGCTTCGCTGCCGCCGGCCCGCACATGCACATGCAACGGCTCCCGAGGGCTGCCCTCGTTGGAGTAGAAGAAGAAGCGGAAACCCTTGTAGCGGAACACCACAGGCATGACGGGATTCTAGGCAAGGCTCCGGCAACCGCGCCCCGCATGATCCGCACGCTGGCGCCCGGGCATCCCGCCGGTTTACGCCTGCGCCGCTCATTCGTCTGCTGACCTTGGCCGTCTGCTTCGGCGCAGCGAGGGGAGTGACGCCATTGGGTCGTTTGCGGGTCCAGCCCCGCCCAGTCCGACAGCCCGCTGTCGGTCTTCAAGTGGCAATTCGCATTGACCCCAGGGCCGTCGCCTTCATCCGAAGGCGGCGCCGCGCAACGAAGTCGATTCCCGCAAGGCCGCGCGCGACGAGAAGAGTGCGAGTCGACGGCTTGCGAGCGGCCGCCGCAGCAGAGCGCCGCTCGCTGGGCTTCGCGTCATCGACCCGCGGCCGGCCCGCCCCCCGCCTTGGCGACCCGCTTCGCGAAGGCCCGCACGCTCGAGTCCATCAGCCACTCCCAGGCGGCATCGGGCAGCAGCCAGTGCAGGACGATGCCGATGCGCGCGTCGGCCGGCGTCGCGTAGCGGCGGCGCGGGCGGGCCGCGTTCAGGCCCTTCATCACCGCGTCGACCACCACCTCGGGCGAGGCGGCGCCGCCGTAGTCCTCGAGCAGCGCGGCGAATGGCTCTATGCGCTCGCGGTACGCCGAGCGCGCGCCGCTGGCGCGCAGCGTGGCCGCGGCGGTGCCCGACCACTCGCTCTCGATGCGGCCCGGCTGCACGACGACCACCTGCACGCCGAAAGGCGCCACCTCCACGCGCATGGCGTCGGACAGCACCTCCACCGAATGTTTGGTCGCGTGATACCAGCCGCCCAGCGGCGTCCAGCCGCGCCCGGCCATCGAGCTGATGTTGACGATGCGGCCGCGGCCGGCGGCGCGCATCGACGGCAGCACCAGCTGCGACAGGCGCACCAGGCCGAATACATTGACCTCGAACTGCCGCCGCGCTTCGGCGATCGAGACGTCCTCCAGCGCGCCGTAGGAGCCATAACCGGCGTTGTTGACGAGGGCGTCGATGCGGCCCTCGGCGGCCAGCAGCTGCTGTACGCCGCTCGTCATGCTGGCCTCGTCGGCAACGTCCATGCGCAGCACGCGGGCGCCCTCGGCGGCGATGTCGGCCATCTGCTCGACGCGCCGTGCCGCGCCGTAGACCGTCCAGCCCTCGCGCAGCAGCCGGCGCACCAGCTGCTTGCCGATGCCGGCGGAGGCGCCGGTGACCAGTGCCACGCGTGAATCATTGTTCGGCATGTTCGGGGTCCTTCGGGAATCAGCGGCCTTCGAAGCGCGGCCTGCGCTTGTCCAGGAAGGCCTGCATGCCTTCCTTCTGGTCGCGGGTGGCGAACAGCAGCTGGTTGGCCTTGCGCTCGAGCGCGAGCGCGGTCTCCAGCGGCGCGTCGAGGCCGGCCAGCACCACCTCCTTGATCTGCTGCGCCGCCAGCGGCGGCATTCCGGCGATCGTCGCGGCCAGGCCCAATGCGTGCGGGATGACCTCGGCGTCGGCGACCACCTCGCACACCAGGCCCATCGCCTGCGCCTCGCGCGCGGCCACCGGCCGCCCGGTGAGGAGCATCTTCATGGCATTGAACTTGCCCACGGCCCGCACCAGCCGCTGCGTGCCGCCGATGCCGGGCATGATGCCGATGCGGATCTCGGGCTGGGCAAAACTCGCGCCCTCGCCGGCGACGATGATGTCGCAGTGCATCGCCAGCTCGGCACCGCCGCCGAAGGCATAGCCGCACACGGCGGCGATCACCGGCTTGGGGCAGTGCTGGATGGGCGCCCACACGCGCTCGGTGTGGCGCTCGAGAATGTCGATCGGCCCGGCGTCGAGCAGGCTGTGGATGTCGCCACCGGCCGCGAAGACCTTCTCGCCCCCGGTCAGGACGATGCAGCGTACCTCGGGATCGGCGCCGAGGGCGGTGAAGGTCTGCGACAGCAGGGCCTGCAGCGGCAGGCTGAGCGCATTGGTTGCTTCGGGCCGGTTCAGCCGCACCAGCGCCACGCCCGGCTGCGGACGCTCGACGATCAGTTCGTTGGGCTCGGACACGGCGGCTCCCGGCCGCTGTCATGCGGCGACGAGCGAATGCTCGGCATCGCCCCGACCCCGGGCATCGTCTATTTGGACGTAGGGCCGGCCGCCCTCGCTGCCTAGACTGCCCGCCATGGATCGCACCATCGACAGTGGCCGTGTCGTCCTCGTGACCGGCGGCACCAAGGGTATCGGCCGCGGCATCGCCGAGGCCTTTCTGGCCGCGGGCGACCGCGTCGTCGTCTGCGCACGCCAGCAGCCGGGTTCGCTGCCCGCCGCCGGCGGCCGCAGCGCCGAGTTCGTGGCCGCCGACGTGAAGGACGCCGACGCGGTGAAGGAGCTGGTGGCCGAGGTCGTGCGCCGGCACGGGGCGCTCGACGTGCTCGTCAACAACGCCGGTGGCAGCCCGTCGGCAGCCGCGGCCACCGCGTCGCCGCGCTTCCACGAGAGCATCGTGCGGCTGAACCTGCTCGCGCCGCTGAACCTGGCGCAGGCCGCGAATGCACACATGCAGCAGCAGCCGCGCGGCGGCGTGATCGTCTTCATCGGCAGCGTCGCGGCGCTGCGGCCGTCGCCCGGCACCGCGGCCTACGGCGCGGCCAAGGCCGCGGTGCTGAGCCTGGTGTCGTCGCTCGCCGTCGAGTGGGGCCCCCGGGTGCGCGTGGTCGCCGTGAGCCCCGGCCTGGTCCGCACCGAGCAGTCGCACCTGCACTACGGCGACGAGGCCGGCATTGCCGCGGTGGGCGCGACGATCCCGGCCGGCCGCATGGCCGAGCCCGCCGACGTGGCGCAGGCGGTGCTGTGGGTGGCGTCGCCATCGGCCGCCTACATGAGCGGCACCAACCTGCTGCTGCACGGAGGCGGCGAGAAGCCCGCCTACCTGGGCGCAGCACAACCGAAGGAGACCGGCCGTGGCTGAACACGAGTGGATGAAGCCGGTGCGCGCACTGGTGGGCAAGGCCTACGGGCGCGTCTACGCCTGGGACCGCGTCAACGCGCCGATGATCCGCCACTGGTGCGAGATGATGGGCATCGAGAACCCGGCCTACACCGATGCCGAATCGGCCGCGGCGGCGGCGCGCGGCGGCCTCGTCGCACCGGCGGCGATGCTGCAGGCCTGGTGCCTGGAAGGTGCCAAGCTCAACAACTACCCGGCGGGATCGACCACTGAGAACCCCTACGAGGCGCTCAAGCTGATCGAGGCGCAGGGCTACCCGTCGGTGGTGGCGGTGAACTCCGAGCTCGAGTTCGAGCGCGAGCTGCAGCTCGGCGAGCGGCTGTACTACACGACGCGGCTCGAGTCGATCGGCGACGAGAAGACCACCGCGCTGGGCACGGGCTTCTTCGTCACGCTGGTGATGCAGTACTTCTCAGAGCAGCCGGGTGGCGACGAGAAGGTCGGCGAGCAGCTCTTCCGCGTCTTCAAGTTCAAGCCCGCGCATGCCGTCAAGCCTTCCGCCGAGGCGAGCGCGGCGCCGGTCAAGCCCAAGCGTCCCGCCCCGGGGATCAGCGACGACACGCGCTTCTTCTGGGACGGCGCGCGGGAGGGCCGCCTGCTGATCCAGCGCTGCAAGGCCTGCAGCACGCTGCGCCACCCGCCGGGGCCAGTATGCACGGCCTGCCACTCGTTCGAGTGGGACACGCTGCAGGCCAGCGGGCTAGGCACCGTGTACTCGTTCGTCGTCATGCACCACCCGCCGGTACCGCCGTTCGACTACCCCAACCCGGTGGCGCTGGTCGAGCTCGACGAGGGCACGCGCCTGGTGGCGCAGCTGGTCGGCGTGGACCCGGGCGCGGTGGCGATCGGGCAGCGCGTGAAGGTCGAGTTCGCGACCTTCGATACCTCCGACGGCGGCGACATCGCGCTGCCGCAGTTCCGACCGCTGGCGGGTTGAAGATGGACTTCGGGTACGACGACGACAGCAAGGCCTTCGCCGACAGTGCGCGCGCGCTGTTCGCGGACTACTGCAGCGACGACGCGCTGCGCGCACACGACGCGGGCGAGGAGCCCTTCATGCGCGGCCTGTGGACGCAGTGCGTGGCCACCGGCCTGCACGGCATCGTGATCGACGAGGACGCGGGTGGGCTGGGGCAGGGCGTCGCGGCCCTGGCCGCGGTGCTCGAGACACAGGGGCAGGCGCTGGCACTGGTGCCGCTGGCCGACCACCAGCTGGCGGCCGCCGCGATCGCGCGCTTTGCACCCGCGATGGCCCCCACCGGGCTGCCGGCGCTGGCCGCGGGCGAGTCGCTGGCCACGCTCGCGCTCGAGGGCCTGCACGCCGCGCGCGGGCTGGCGCTGCACGCCCGGCGCGATGGCAACCGCCTCGTGCTCGACGGCCACGCGGCGGCGGTGCCGCTGGGCGCCCAGGCGGTGATCGCGCTCTTGCCGGCCGTCCTCGAAGGCCGGCCGCGCCTGGTGGCGGTGTCGCCGCAGGCCGACGGCGTGACGCGGATCGAGGGCCGCAGCCAGCACCACCTTGCGGTGGCGGACCTGCAGTTCGACGGGGTACGCGTCGGAGATGACCAGTTGCTCGCCGACGAGGCCGTGGCGTGGCTCGAGCCGAGGCTGATCGCGGCCACCGGCGCGCTGCAGCTCGGCGTCTCGGTCGGCCAGCTCCGGCGCACGGTCGAATACGTCAGCCAGCGCAAGCAGTTCGGCCGCGTGATCGGCACCTTCCAGCTCGTTGCCGGCCAGCTGGCCGACGCGCAGATCGCGGTCGAGGCACTGCGCTCGGCGCTCGCCCAGCTGGTGTACCGGCTCGATGCCGGCCTCGGCGCGCTACCGCAGGCGCTGGCGGTGAAGGTGCTGGCCGAACGCGCCGCGCATCTCGTCGGACACAAGGCACAGCACGTGCATGGAGGCATGGGGGTGGACATCACCTACCCGATCCACCGCTACCTGTACTGGAGCCGCTGGCTGGCCGCCACGCTGGGCGGCGCGGCCCCCACGCTCGAACGCCTGGGCGACTGGCTGGCCGACCACGACCAACTGGGCTGGAAGTACGACCTCCCCGAAGACACGGGCAACCTGCAAGGAGCCTCGCATGCGCTTGGATGAGCTGACGGTCGGCCAGGCGCTGCCGAAGCTGGCGATCCCGATCACCGTGCCGCTGATCGCCGGCGGCGCGATCGCCACCCGCGACTACTTCCCCGGCCACCACGACCTCGACGCGGCGCGTGCGCTCGGCTCGCCGCACATCTTCATGAACATCCTCACCACCACTGCACTGGTGCAACGTTATGTCGAAGGGTGGGCGGGGACTGACTGCCGCTTCAGGGCCATCAAGATCAAGCTCGGCGTGCCCAACTACCCCGGCGACACGATGACCTTCTCTGGCGAAGTGCGCTCGATCGACGCCGCGGCACGCAGCGCCGAGATTGCGCTCGAAGGGCGCAACTCGATGGGCAACCACGTCAGCGGCAGCGTCCGCGTCGTGCTCGGTTGAGGGAGTCGGCGATGGACAAGCAATGGAGCGGGCGTACCGCGATCGTCGGCCTCGGCGCCACCGAGTTCAGCAAGAACTCGGGCCGCACCGAACTCAGGCTGGCGATGGAGGCAGTGCTGGCCGCGCTGGCCGATGCCGGTATCGCCCCGACCGAGGTCGACGGCTTCTCGTCGTACAGCGTCGACAAGGTGCCCGAGTACGAGGTCGCACGGCTGCTCGGCGCGCGCGAGGTGAAGTTCTTCAGCCAGGTTCCCCATGGCGGCGGCGCCGCCTGTGCACCGGTGCTGCACGCCGCGATGGCGGTGGCCACCGGGGTGGCGAAGACGGTGGTCGTCTACCGAGCGATGAACGAGCGCAGCTGGTACCGCTTCGGCAGCGGCAGCTACGGTTTCGCCTCGACGCCGATCTTCGAGAATGTCAACTATGGCTGGTACATGCCGCACGGCTTCCACACGCCGGCGGCCTGGGTCGGCATGTTCGCGCAGCGGTACATGCACCGCTACGGCGCCACCAGCGAGGACTTCGGCCGTGTCTCGGTGGCGGCGCGCGACTTCGCCGCCGCCAATCCGGCGGCCTTCTTCCACGGCAAGCCGATCACGCTGGCCGAGCACCAGGCCAGCCGCTGGATCTGCGAGCCCCTGCGCCTGCTGGACTGCTGCCAGGAGAGCGACGGTGCGGTGGCGATGGTCATCACCTCCAGCGAGCGCGCGCGCGATCTCGCCGGCCGGCCGGTGCTGATCAAGGCAGGTGCGCAGGGCATCAGTCCCGGCCAGCAGATCATGACCTCGCTGTATCGCGACGACATCACCGGCCTGCCCGAGATGGGGCTCGTGGCGCGCCAGTTGTGGGCGCAGAGCGGGCTGACACCGGCGGACATCCAGACCGCGGTGATCTACGACCACTTCACGCCCTTCGTGCTGCAGCAGCTCGAGGAGTTCGGCTTCTGCGAACGCGGCGAGGCGAAGGATTTCGTGCGCGCGGGCCACCATGCCCGCGGCGGCCGGCTGCCGCTCAATACCCACGGCGGCCAGCTCGGCGAGGCCTACATCCATGGCATGAACGGCATCGCCGAGGCGGTGCGACAGGTGCGCGGCACCGCGGTCAACCAGGTGAGCGGCGTGCGCGACGTGCTGGTCACGGCAGGGACCGGCGTGCCCACCAGCGGGCTGATCCTCGGCCGCGCGTGAAGAGGCAACGATGTTCGTCGACCTGACCCCCGAACAGCACCGTCTGCGCCACGAGGTGCGTGACTACTTCCAGGCGCTCATGACGCCCGAGATGCGCGTCGCGATGCGCGGCGCCGAGTCGGGCGATGCCTACCGCGCGCTGGTGCGCCGCATGGGCCGCGACGGCTGGCTCGCGGTCGGCTGGCCCGAGGCCTACGGCGGCCGCGGCCTGCGAGGCACCGAGCAGTTGATCTTCTTCGAGGAAGCCTGCATCGCCGGCGCGCCGCTGCCCTTCGTGACCATCTCCACCGTCGGCCCGGCGCTGATGGAGCATGGCACCGAGATGCAGAAGCAGCGCTTCCTGCCCGGCATCGCCGCCGGCGAGATCCACTTCGCGATCGGCTATTCCGAACCCGACGCCGGCTCCGACCTGGCGACGCTGAAGACCGCGGCGCGCCTCGAAGGCGACCACTTCGTCGTCAACGGCAACAAGCTGTGGACCTCGGGCATCGAGGCCGCGGACTTCATCTGGCTGGCTGCACGCACCGATCCGGAACGGGCACGCCACCTCGGCATCTCGCTGCTGATCGTCGACGCCAAGGCGGCCGGCGTCTCGCACACGCTGATCCAGACCGTGGGCAACTTCACTTCGGCCACCTATTGCGACCAGGTGCGGGTGCCGCGCGAGATGCTGGTCGGCGAGCTGCACGGCGGCTGGAAGCTGATCACCTCGCAGCTCAACCACGAGCGCCTCGGGCTCGGCGCCTGGGCCGACAAGGTCTTCGGGCCGTTCCGGCGCGTGCTGCTGTGGGCCAGGGCCGCCGACGAGCAGGGCCGGCGCGCGATCGACCAGCCCTGGGTGCGTCGCGCGCTGGCCGACTGCTACGTGCGGCTCGAAGCACAGCGCACGCTGAACTTCCGCATTGCCGCCGATGTCGAGTCCGGCCACATGGACGTGGCGCTCGCCTCCACGGCCAAGGTCTACGGCTCGGAGACGGTGGTCGAAGTCCTGCGCCAGCTGGTGGAGATCGTCGGCGCAAGTGCGCTGCTGCGGTCCGGATCGGCCGCCTCGGCACTGCTGGGCGAACTCGAATACGAAGTGCGCGCAGCGACCATCAACACCTTCGGCGGTGGTACCAACGAGTTGCAGCGCGAACTGATCGCGCAGTTCGGCCTCGGCTTGCCGAGGGCGGTGCGCTGATCCGTGGAGGAATGCCATGTCTTCGGTCACCCACCTTGAGATCAACGTCGCACCGGCGGCGGTTCCGCCGCGTGAGGCGACTCAGGCCATCCTCGATCGACGCTCGGTGATCGCGTCGCGCTTCCGCGCTTCCGATCCGACGACGCTGGCCGACAAGCTCGAGGCTGCCGCGCAAGCCCACGGCGTGCACCCGTTCATTCGCTACGGCGCCGAGGTCTGGACCTACGCGGCGGTCAACGCGGCCGCCAACCAGGTGGCCCATGCCGCACACGCGCAGGGCATCCGCCGCGGCGACGTGGTCGCGCTCGCGATGGAGAACCGGCCGGCGTTCTTCCACGCCTGGTTCGGACTCGCCAAGCTCGGCGCGACGGTGGCGTTCCTGAACACCCACATCGGTGGTCGCGCGCTGGCGCACGAGCTGGCGACCACCTCGGCGCGGGTGGCGGTGGTCGGCGAGGAATGCCTGCACGCCTTCGCAGCGCCTGAGGTCCACGGCCGCGTGCCGCTGTGGAGCTGGGCCGATGCCGAGAAGCCCGCGGAGGCCGAGTGGCACGCGCTGGCGACGCTCGACCTGGGCGCGCTGGCCGCCGCCGCGCCGCGCGACAACCCCGAGGCCGCGTGGCGCACCGGGCTCACCGCCGGCGACCCCTGCGTCTACATCTTCACGTCAGGCACCACCGGGCTGCCGAAGGCGGCGATCATCAGCCACGCGCGCTGGATGATGAGCGGCGCGGTGATGTGCGACACGATGGGCATCGAGAATCGCGACTGCTTCTACACCTTTCTGCCGCTCTACCATGGCGCGGCCTCGTTGTCGGCGGGTGCGACGGCGTTGACCGCCGGCGCGAGCCTGGCGCTGCGACGCAAGTTCAGCCGTCGCGAGTTCTGGGCCGACGTGCGACGTCACCAGGTGACCGTGTGCCAGTACATCGGAGAGATCTGCCGCTACCTGCTGTCCGAGCCCGAGCACCCCGACGACCGGCGCCACGGCATGCGCACGATGGTCGGCGCGGGCCTGTCGGCTGATGTGTGGCAGCGCTTCGTCGAGCGCTTCGGTGAGATGCGCATCTTCGAGGGCTGGGGTTCGACCGAAGCCAACACCAACACCCTCAATGTCGACAACCGGGTCGGCTCCTGCGGCCGCGTGCCGTTCTGGGAGAAGACCAACCTGCGCCTGGTGCGCTACGACGTCGAGACCGACACGCATCTGCGCGACGCCAACGGCTGCCTGATCCCCTGCCGGCCGGGCGAGGTCGGCGAGGCGATCGGCCTCATCCACAACTACCCCGACATCGTCGCCGGCCGCTTCGAAGGGTACACGTCGCCGGCCGAGACCGAACGCAAGATCCTGCGCAACGTCTTCACGCTGGGTGACGCCGCCTGGTCGTCGGGGGACCTGCTGCGCTGCGACGAGGACGGCTACTGCTGGTTCGTCGACCGCGTCGGCGACACCTTCCGCTGGAAGAGCGAAAACGTGTCGACGATGGAAGTCGCCGACGCGCTGTCGGAATACTCGGGCGCCGAGTCGATTACGGTCTACGGCGTGCAGGTGCCCGGTGCCGAAGGCCGTGCCGGCATGGCTGCGGTGGTGATGCGGGAGGGCCAGGCCTTTGACCCGCGCACGTTCTACGAGGTCGCCTGCAGTCGCCTGCCGCGCTATGCGATGCCGCTGTTCGTGCGCCTGGCACCGGTAGCCGACATCACGACGACCTTCAAGCTGCGCAAGGTCGACCTGCAGCGCGACGGCTTCGATCCGCAGCGGGTGTCCGATCCGCTCTTCGTCTGCGACGCGAAGGCCGGGACCTACGTCGCGCTGACGCCCGAGGCCGTGGCCAGGGCGCTGGGGAGCTGACGGGCGGTGGCAGCGGCAACCGCTCCAGCGCCGGTGCGTGCCGCATCCGCCCTCGGCTTTCCGTTTGCCGCGCCGGCGACCGACGGCTCGTTGGTCGAGGTGGCGCCCGGCGTGCTGTGGGCCAGCATGCCGATGCCGATGGGGCTGGACCATGTCAATGTCTGGCTGCTGCGCGGCGACAGCGGCTGGACACTGGTCGACACCGGCCTGCCCACCGGGGCCACGCGCGCGCTGTGGGAGCGCATCGCCGCCGAGCACCTGGACGGCCTGCCGGTGCAGGCGCTGGTATGCACGCATTTCCACCCCGACCACGCCGGCCTTGCCGCCTGGCTGTGCGAGCGCTTCGACGTGCCGCTGTACATGTCGCGCGCCGAGTTCCTGACCATGCGCGTGCTCTCCGACGGGCTCGCCGGCGTGCCGCACCCCGAGCAGCGCGTGTTCTACCAGCGGGCAGGCCTGACGGCGGAGCGCGCCGAGCGGCTGTTCGCGCTGCTGCGTCGCGACCCCTTCATGCCGCCGCGGCAGGGCGCATTCAGGCAGCTGCGCGGCGGCGATGTGCTCACCATCGGTGCGCGCCGCTGGCAGGTGCTGATCGGCGAGGGCCATTCGCCGGAGCATGTGTGCCTGTACTGTGCCGAGGACCGTTTGCTGATCTCCGGCGACCAGCTGCTGCCGCGCATCAGCTCCAATGTGCTGGTCAACGCCAACGAGCCGGAGGGCAACCCGCTCGCGCAGTGGTTCGAGTCGCTCGATCGACTCGACCGCTGTGAGCCCGACACGCTGGTGCTGCCATCGCACCACGGGGTCTTCCGCGGCCTGCACGCCCGTGTGCAGGAGCTGCGCGAGCACCACCGGCGGCAGTTCGACGTCGTCCGGCAACTGCTCGCCGGGTGCGACGAGTGCACTGCGGTGCAGGCGATGCAGCAGCTGTTCCCACGGCTGCGCGGAGAGTTCGACGAGATGCTGGCGCTGGGCGAAACGGTGGCGCACCTGGCCTGGCTGCTCGACGCCGGAGAGCTGCAGCGTCGGCTCGGCCCCGACGGCGTCTACCGCTACGCGATCACACCCGCACCGCACCGACCGGAGACCCACTGGTGAAGGACATCGAACGATTTCGCGCCGAGGTGCAGCTGTGGCTGGAGGCCAACTGCCCGCTGTCGATGCGCACCCCGATCACCAGTGCCGAGATGCTGTGGAGCGGTTCTGAGAACGTCTTCCTCAGCGAGGACCAGCGGCTGTGGTTCGAGCGCATGCGCGACCGCGGCTGGTTCGTTCCCGGCTGGCCGGTCGAATACGGTGGCGCCGGCCTGAGCGCGCGGGAGCAGCGTGTCCTCGAGCAGGAGATGGCGGCGCTCGGCTGCCGGCAGCCGCAGTACAACCTGGGCATCTGGATGCTCGGGCCGGTGCTGCTCGAACTGGGCAGCGAGGCGCTCAAGCGCGAGCACCTGCCGCCGATGGCGCGCGGCACGGTGCGCTGGTGCCAGGGCTTCTCCGAGCCCAATGCCGGCTCCGACCTCGCCAGTCTGCGGACGTCGGCGGTGCGCGACGGCGAGCACTTCGTCGTCAACGGCCAGAAGATCTGGACCAGCTACGGCAACGTCTCCGACTGGATGTACGCGCTGGTGCGCACCGACCCCACGGCGAAGAAGCAGCAGGGTATCAGCTTCGTGCTCATCGACATGAGCTCGCCCGGCGTGACGGTGCGCCCGATCGAGCTCATCAGCGGCAAGTCCAGCTTCTGCGAGGTGTTCTTCGACAACGTGCGCGTGCCGGTGCACAACCTGGTGGGCGAGCTCAACGGGGGCTGGACGGTGGCCAAGAAGCTGCTCGACCACGAGCGCGCGGCGATGGCCAAGTTTACCGAGGGCGGCGCGCCGTCGCACGACGCGCTCGCCGTCGCACGGCCCTATCTGGCCGACGCGGAGCCGGTCTGGCGCGACCGCCTGGCCGGCGTGCTGATGGACGGCGAGGCCTTCGCATTGACCGCCCGCCGCCTGCACGAGATGGCCATGGGCAGGCAGGACGTGAGCGCGGTTGCGTCGATCATGAAGCTGGCGCAGACCGAGCAGGAGGCGGCGAAGTACGAACTGCTGCAGCAGATCATGGGCCAGCGTGGCCTGTCGTGGGACGGCGGGCCCTTCACCGACGACGAGCACCACATCTGCCGCCAGTGGCTCTACACCAAGACCTACACGATCGCCGGCGGTTCGTCGGAGATCCAGCTCAACCTGATCGCCAAGCGCGTGCTTGGCCTGCCGGGGTGACGAGGGATGAGCCTGCTTCTCAACGATGAACAGCGCATGCTGCGCGAAAGCGCGCGCGAGTTCCTGTCGGCCCGCTCGCCGGTGTCGGCGCTGCGCGCGCTGCGCGACCGGCGCGATGCACTCGGCTACGACGACGCGCTGTGGCGCCAGGTGGTCGACCTCGGCTGGCCGGCGGCTGCGCTGCCCGAGGCCCATGGCGGGCTCGAGATCGGCATCAAGGGGCTGGCAGCGGTGTTCGAGCAGATCGGGCGCACGCTGGCGGCGACGCCGCTGCTGTCGGGCGCGGTGCTCGGAGGCGGCCTCCTCCAGCGCGCCGGCAACGACAACCAGCAGCAACACTGGCTGCCTCGACTGGCCGAGGGCGGCGCCCGGCTGGCGCTGGCTGTCGACGAGTCGCCGCGCCATGATCCGTCGCGCACGGCCACCACGGCGGTGTCCGACGGCAGCTGCTGGCGGCTGCGCGGCAGCAAGGCCTTCGTGCTCGACGGGCATGTGGCCGAGCGGCTGATCGTCGTCGCGCGCTGCGGTGGCGCGCCGGGCGACACCGCGGGCCTGGCACTTTTCCTTGTGGACCCGGCCGCGCCGGGCGTCGCGGTCGAGCGCACCTGGATGGTCGACGGACGCAACGCCGCGATGCTGCGCCTGCACGACGCACGCATCGACGATGACGATCGGCTGGGCGTTGCCGGCGAGGCCTTCGGCGCGCTGGACGCGGTGCTTGACACCGGGCGCGCCTGCCTCGCCGCCGAGCTGCTCGGCGTCATCACCGAGGCCTTCGAGCGCACGGTGTCCTACCTGAAGGAGCGTGTGCAGTTCGGGGTGCCGATCGGCTCCTTCCAGGCCTTGCAGCACCGTGCCGCGCGGCTGTTCGTCGAGATCCAGCTGCTCGAGAGCAGCCTTGCCGGCGCGCTCGAGGCGCTGGACGGGCGATCCGACGCCGCACCCGCCCTGGTCAGCCTGGCCAAGGCCCGGGCCTCGGACCTCAGCGAGACGGCGCTCAACGAGTCGGTGCAGATGCATGGCGGCATCGGTGTCACCGACGAATTCGACCTCGGACTCTTCCTCAAGCGCGGCCGCGTGCTGCAGCAGACCTTCGGCGACGGCGCCTTCCATCGCGACCGCTACGCCCGCCTGAAGGGTTTCTGACGACAACCAGGAGACATGCGCGATGAATGCACCCGTCGGCTCCATCATCTCTCGCCTCACCGCCCCCGGCGCCCCGTTCGAGCTGACCGAGGTCAGCGTGCGCGGCCGCCCGATGCGCGCCTACAAGAACGCGCCGGCGACGCTGCCCGAGCTGATCGACGCCGCGCGCGCGCACGGCGCCAAGGAGTTCATGGCCTACCAGGGCGAGCGCTGGAGCTACGACCGCTTCTTTGCCGCCGTCGATGCGCTGGCCGGCCGCCTGCAGGCCCAGGTGAACATCCGTCCCGGCGACCGCATCGCCATCGCGATGCGCAACCGCCCCGAATGGGCGGTCGCCTTTTTCGCTGCGGCGCTCGTCGGCGCACTGCCGGTGCCGCTGAACAGCTTCGGCACCGGCAGCGAGCTGCGGGCGGCTATCGCGTCCGTCGCGCCGCGGGTGCTGTTCTGCGATGGCGAACGATTGCAGCGCCTGGAGCCCGAGCTGGCGGCGCTGGGCTGCCATGTCGTCGTTGCCGGCGCGCCGAACGACGAGTCGCGCGGGCTGCTCGGCTTCGACGCCGTTTCGTCGCCAGGCGGACCGGCGCGCCAGCCGGTGACGGTGCAGCCGGACGACCCGGCGCTGTTGCTGTTCACCTCCGGTGCCTCCGCGCGGCCCAAGGCCGTGCAGTCGTCGCACCGCGCGGTCTGCCAGGCGGTCTTCAACATCGACTTCATCGGCGCCTTGTCCGGCATGACATCGCCTGCGGCGGTGGCCACGCTGATGGCGCGCGCACTCGCGCCGACCACACTGACCGTGGTGCCGCTGTTCCACGTCAGCGGCCTGCATGCGCAGTTGCTCACCACCCTGCGCAACGGGCGTCGCCTGGTCTTCATGCACCGCTGGGAGCCGGCGCAGGCGCTGCGCATGATCCAGGACGAGAAGATCACCCAGTTCAACGGCGCACCATCGATGGTGCAGCAGCTGATGGGCGTTCCGGGCTTCGACCCTTCGAGCACCGCACGCACGCTGGGTGGTGTAGGTTTTGGCGGGGCAGGCTTGTCGCAGCGGCTCGTCCAGGCCGTCCTTGGGCTGTTCCCCAACTCGATGTCGGGGATCGGCTTCGGCCTGACCGAGACCAACGGTGCCGTGAGCGCGATCTCGGGCAGCCTGTTCGAGGCCAAGCCGCACAGCTCGGGGCCGCTGTCGCCGCTGACCGAGGTGCGTATCGTCGGCCTTGACGGGCACACGCTGCCGGCCGGCCAGAGCGGCGAAATCTGGGTGCGCGGCGTCACCGTGATGCAGCAGTACTGGGGTCAACCCGAGGCCACTGCGCAGGTCCTGCAGGACGGCTGGTTCCGCACTGGGGACATCGGCTACCTCGACGACGAAGGCTTCCTGTTCGTCGTCGACCGCATCAAGGACGTCATCAACCGCAGCGGCGAGAAGATCGCCGCGGCCGAAGTCGAGTCGTGCCTGTCGGAGCTGCCGGATGTCGAGGAGGCCGCGGTGATCGCGCTGCCTGATGCCGTGACCGGCGAGGCGGTGGTCGCGGTGGTCGTCCCGAGGCCGGGAGCCACGCTGGAACCCGAGCAGGTGCAGGCCCACGTGGCAGCGCGGCTGGCCTCGTACAAGGTGCCGTCGCGGGTGGTGATCCGCGACGAACGGATGCCACGCAACCCGGCGGGCAAGCTGCTCAAGGGCGAATTGAAGGCGAAGTACGCCAACTGATTCCCCGGGTGCCCCAGTAGTCCTCTTGGACGATTGAGCGGCCTCAAGGACCACCCAGAATTTCGCCATCGGAGAGCGCGCGCCGTTTGCGCGCTGACCCGGGGCGGCGCTTTGCGGCGTCGCAGGCCTGCCAGACACCCCTCATAAGCGTCTTGAAGGAGACAAGGATGACTCGACTGTCGCTGATCGGACTCGCGGCGCTTGCCTGCGCGGCCGCTGCGCCCGCCTCGGCCAAGGTGACGGCCGCCGAAGCCGACCGCCTCGGCAAGGACCTCACCTGCGTCGGTGCCGAAAAGGCCGGCAACAAGGACGGCAGCATTCCCGAGTTCTCGGGCAAATGGCTGGGCACGCCGCCGGGCATTCAGTACACGCCCAATGTGGGCCAGCATCCGGTCGATCCGTACAAGGACGACAAGCCTCTGTTCACGATCACGGCGCAGAACCAGGCGCAGTACGCCGACAAGCTGACCGACGGCCAGAAGGCGATGCTGGCCAAGTACCCGCAGACCTTCCGCCTGCCGGTCTACCAGAGCCGGCGTGACTTCCGCTACCCGGACTTTGTCTGTGCCAGCGCGAAGAAGAATGCCACGTCGGCCGAACTCGGCGACCGTGGGCTGTCGGTCAAGGGCGCGGTCAATGGCGCGGTGCCATTCCCGATCCCCAAGGACGGTCTCGAGGTGCTGTGGAACCACACGCTGCCTTATCGCGCCTTCAGCGATGTCGCGATTCGCGACAACGCCAACGTGCTGTCCAACGGCACCATCGCCTGGGGCCGCGTGCGGAACATGGGCTACACCCCCATCTACGAGCAGAAGGCAGTCGGCAAGCCGGTGGAAGGCGTCCAGGCCTGGAACATGAGCTTCACGCTCCTGCCCGAGCGCGACAAGGGCACGGTGTCGATCTCGCAGGAGCCGCTCGACTTCGGCAAGGAGAAGCGCCTGGCCTGGAATTACGACCCCGGCACGCGGCGCGTGCGCCAGCTGCCCGAGTTCGGCTTCGACCAGCCGCTGGCCTTCACCGGCGGCAAGATGACGATCGACTCCGACCGCCTCTTCAACGGCACGCCCGAGCGCTACAACTGGAAGCTCGTCGGCAAGCGCGAGGCCTACATTCCGGCCAACGGCTACAGGGTGTACGCCACCACCGTCAAGTATGCCGACCTGCTCAAGCCCGGGCATGCCAATCCCGACTTCATCCGCTACGAGCTGCGCCGTGTCTGGGTGGTCGAGGGCACGCTGAAGGAAGGCTTCCGCCACGTCTACGGCAAGCGCGTGCTGTTCATCGACGAGGACACTTGGCATGCGGTGATGAGCGACTACTACGACACACGCGGCCAGCTCTGGCAATGGGGCTTCTACAACTACTACTACGCCTTCGACGTGCAGGCCTGGAACGCGGGCACGAGCTTCTTCCACGACCTCAACTCCGGCGGCTACGTGGGCTACAACCTGTTCTCGGAACGTGAGAAGGGTCCGACGCTGAACGCCGGGGGCCTTACGCCCGCCATGTTCACCCCCGAGGCCGCGCGCGCGGCCGGCAACTGAGCGGCAGGCCACGAGGAGCATGACCATGAACAAGATGCAGCATCTGACCCCGATCGCGGCGGCCGCGGCCCTGGCGGCGGCGTGCGGGCCGGCGTTCGCATTCGAGCAGATCGACCTCGGCAACGGGCTCAAGCTCGACGCCCGAATCAATCTGACCTACACGCTGGCCACGCGGCTGAAGAACCAGGACCCGGTGCTCAAGGGGAGCTCGGGCAGCAACGACGGCAACAACAACTTCAACAAGAATGCACTCACGGCCAACCGCCTGGGCGCCTTCTTCGACGGCAAGCTCAGCAAGGACGCGAGCGGCCTGGTGGTGTCGGCGAGCACCTTCTACGATGACGTCTACCACCAGGGCAACGACAACAACCCGGGCAACGGACAGCCTGGCGCCGGCTACAACCCGAATGGCGTCAGCAAGGCGCCTCCGTTCAACGAATTCACCCGCGAAGCCCGGCGCTACCACGGCGGCTACTCGCGCTTCCTGGACGCCTACGGCTACACCTCGTTCAACGTCGGCGAGCAGAGCAAGCTGAACCTGCGCGTGGGCCGGCACGTGGTGTCCTGGGGCGAGGCGCTGTTCTTCCCCGGCATCTCGCTCGCCCAGGGGCCCGCGGACGGCACCAAGACCGGCGTTCCCGGCACCGAGACCAAGGACCAGCTGCTGCCCGAGGATCAGGTCTCGTTCTCCTTCGAACTCAACCCGCGCTGGTCGATCCTCGGACACGCGCAGTTCAACTTCCACCCGACCATCGCGCCGGCGCCGGGCTCGTACCTCAACTCCTCCGACGGTGTTGGGCCGGGCGGCCGTTGCCTCGGGCCCTGGGCCCGGCTGCCGGCGGTCGCGCAGGCCTTCCCGAACGGGTTCGAGGGCTGCTCGTTCGGCAACCGGCGCGACGACATCCTGCCCGGCAAGACGGGCCAGTGGGGACTGGGCACACGCTGGCGCGCTACGGACGAGACCGAGGTGGGTCTGTACTACCTCAACTACCACGACCGCACGCCGGTGCCCGAGATCAACGCCTTCACGCCGGGCACGGTGACGCCGGGGTTCTTCAACGTTCCGGGCAACCAGATCGGCAACGGCTCGTACCGTGTTCGCTACTTCGACGACGTGAAGCTGATCGGTGCGACCTTCAGCACTACCTTCAACATCGTGACCGTGGCCGGCGAGATCTCCTACAAGGACGGCGCGCCGGTGCTGGTGAATACGCTGGTCAACCCGCAGGCGCCCAACAACCCGTCGAGCTACATCCCCAATCCGACGCGCGGCAAGGTCACGCAGTTCAACATCAACGCCTTCTCGAACCTCGGCCGCACGCCGATTGCGGATTCGACGATCCTGATCGGCGAGCTGTCGTACATCCGCGTCGGCAAGCTCGAGGCGCGCAAGGCACCCGGCGTCGAGAACTTCCCGGCGGCGCAGCAGGCCTTCTTCCCGGCCAGCGACGTGGCGAGCTTCGCGACCAAGGACGCCGTGGCCCTGAGCTTCACCGCGAGCCTGGGCTACCCCGGCCTCTTCGAGGGCGTGGATCTTGCGGTGCCGATCAGCTACTCGCAGCAGATCAAGGGGCGCACGCTGGTCGGTGGTGTCGGCGGCGAGGGTGACAAGCGCTACAGCGTGGGCGCTACCTTCACCTTCCGCGGCAACCTGTCGCTGGGCCTGAACTACCTCGGGTTCCTGGGCGACGCCAATCTGGCGCTGAAGACCAACCGCTTGCTGACCGACCGCGACCAGCTCTCGCTGATCGCCAAGTATTCGTTCTAGGCGTCGTTTCCGCCGCGCTCGACGAAGCGCCGGGTGGCTGCAGAAGTCTCCCGGTGCTTCGTGTTTCCCCCCGGGGGGGGGCGGGTACATACGGTCGTCCGTTCGGACGACTCAGCGCTGGCAACCTGCTACGAGACTAAGGGCATTGGTCTTGGCCCTGCCATCCCAGCATCGCACCGGAGACGACCATGCGCACGCAGAAATCTGGCATCGAATCAGTCCCTGGCCAGCGCAGCGGATCTGGGCATGAAGCACCCGATGCTTCGCCTGGATCGGCACTGGAGATGCTTGTCGCGATGGTGGTGGCTGCCGCCTTGTTGCTGGCCGTGCCATGGGTAGGACGCCACGCTGTCAACGGCGCCTCGAAGTGGATGCACGCAGAGTTCCAGGCTCGGTGCGCGCCGGCGCACCCAGCCAGCGCCGACGTCGCTTGGCTGTTGTGCCTGGCCCTGCGGTGACAGCGCGGCACGCTCCGAGCGGTCTTTCGCCCGACTCGTGGATGGCCGCTTGCACGGCGACGCCCCGAGTCGGTTGATCTTCGACCCGGTTCGAGCCTCCCACGGTCCGAGGTCCATCTGGTGCAGACGCACACCCCCGTCACCGTTCGCACCCACCTCGGCCTGCTGCTGCTGGGGCTCGTCTACATCTTCTCGTACATCGACCGCCAGGCGATCGCGATCCTGATCGAGCCGATCAAACGCGAATTCGGCGCGTCGGACACGATGATGGGCCTGCTCACCGGCCTTGCGTTCGGGCTGCTGTACGCAGGCCTCGGCGTGCCCGTGGGCAAGCTAGCGGATCGCGCCAACCGGCGCAACATCGTGGCCGTCTGCTGCACCATCTGGAGCTTGGCCACGATGGCCTGCGGCTTCGCGCAGCAGTTCTGGCAGCTGCTTGCAGCGCGCATGACGGTGGCGGTGGGTGAAGCTGGCGGCATGGCGCCTTCGATCTCGATGGTGTCCGACATGTATCCTCGGCGGCAGCGGTCGCTGGTGATTGGCCTGTTCATGATGGGCCCGCACTTCGGCGTGCTGATCGGGCTGGCTGTCGGCGGCTGGATCGCGCAGCACCACGGCTGGCGCGCGGCGTTCCTGTGGTTCGGCGCGCCAGGCGTCGTGCTCGGGCTGCTGGTGTGGCTGCTCGTGCGCGAGCCCGTGCGCGGCGGATTCGATGGCCCGGCCGAACCGCCCAGCGCGGCTGCCGCTGCAACCGAGTCGCTGTCGGCTCAGTTGCGCCGGCTGTTGGCCGACCCCGCGTTTCGCCACATCTGCTGGGGCTGCGGCATGGCCGGCGTGGCCGGCTACGGCTATGCCATCTGGACGCCGAGCTTCCTGATGCGCACACATGGCCTCACGCTGGCACATGCAGGGCTGCTGTTCGGTGTGGCCAGCGGTCTGGGCGCCGTGGCGGGCTCGATCTTCAGCGGCTGGGCCTGCGATCGGCTTGTGCGGCGAGACCTTCGCTGGCAGCTCGGCCTGCCGTTGGTTGGCGTGGCGATCGCCGTGCCGATGGCGTTCGCGCTCTTTCTCTGGCCCGCCGGTCCTGCGTGGACGCTCGGCACGTTGAAGGTGCCCCACGCGGCGCTGTTCATCCTGGGGTTCGGCTTCTTCGCGAGCTGGTGGCCGTCGCTTTCGTACAGCGCGGTGAGCCAGATGGTGCCGGCCAGCGAGCGCAGCACGGCGGCGGCTCTGCTGAATCTGTTCATCACGCTCTTCGGTGTCGGAGGCGGGCCGCTGGTCACCGGGATGCTGTCCGATCTGTTGACGCCGCGCTTCGGCAGCGATGCCTTGCGCTGGGCGCTGTTCTGCGCGTTGGCGCTGATGGTGCTGACGGCGGTGGCGTTTGCTCTGGCGCTGGCGCCCTATCGGTGCCGCATGAGTTCGCAAACGAGCGCGGTCGCCTGATCGGCTGCGTTGGACCGTAGGCTCGTTCCGGACCGGGTCACCCCGGCGCCAGCACGCGGCGCGAGCCGAATTCGAGTGTCACCTGCATGCGCCGATGGGCAATTCGCCAACCCTGGGCCGTGTGAACCCAGCGGTCGTGGTACTCGCCCATGCATTCGTACATGGCTTCGGCGCAGGCGCCCGCGCCGCGGTGGGCAGCCCGCACGGCCACGCGGCTCGACACCCGGTCGCCGTCGAAGGCGACGACCGGTATGCCCAGCAAATGCTGCGTCGGGCCACAGCCGCCGAGATGCCGCGCCAGCATCGCGGCGATGGCGGCGCGGTCATCCAGGTGCAGCCCACCATAGTCGGCCTGGGCTTCGTCGCTGAAGACCTCGCCGACCGCCGCCCAGTCGCGCTCGTCGGCCAAGTGGGCGTACCGCTGCAGCACCTGCGCAATCGCGCGCTCGGCCAGGAGTTGCTCGTTCGGATTCATGCCGCGGCCGTCCCGGCGCGGGTGGTGGTCTCGCCCTTCTTGCCTACGCCCAGCCAGCACGCCATCGCCGGCAGCAGGAAGATGGCGCCGAATACGTTGACCAGGAACATGAAGGCCAGCAGCACGCCCATGTCGGCCTGGAACTTCAGCTCTGCGAAGGCCCAGCTACCGACGCCGATCGACATCGTGATCGCGGTGAATACGGCAGCCGTGCCGCGCTGGCGCATCGCTTCGTAGAAGGCCTCGCGCAGGCTGCTGCCCTTGTCCTCGATCTCGTGCTGCATGCGCTCGAAGAGGTAGATTCCGTAGTCGACGCCGACGCCGACGCCGAGCGCGATCACCGGCAGCGTCGGCACCTTCAGCCCGATGCCCAGCCACGCCATCAGCGCGTTGCACAGGATGGAGACGATGGTCAGCGGCACCATGATGCACAGCACCGCCTTCCAGGTGCGGAAGGTCAGCCAGCACAAGAGGATGATGGCGCCGAAGATCGCGCCCAGCATCTCGACCTCGGCCTCCTCGACGGCCTCGTTGGTGGCCGCGGCGACGCCGGCGTTGCCGCCGGCCAGGCGGAAGTTGACGCCTGGCGTCTTCTCGGCGTCGATGAACTTCTGCACCTCGCCGACCACGTGCTTGAGCGTCGCGCCCTGGTGGTCGTTCAGGTAGATCACCAGGTGGATCACCTTGCAGCCGTCGTCGTTCAGACCTTTCAGCGGGTTGAGTGTGCGCGAGCCGGTGCGCAGCGCGGCCTCGGAGCGCTGCAGCGCCGCCCAGCGCGGGTTGGCCTCGTTGTTCCCGCTGGCCGCCACCTTGGCCAGGGTGGCCGCGGTGACCACCGACTGCACGCCGTCGATGCCGCGCACGAAGAAGTCAAAGCGCTCGACCGCATTCATCACCGGCCAGCGCAGGCAGGCCTCGCCTTCGCCTTCGGTCTCGGCGTAGACGGAGAGCACGTCCATGCCGATGGAGTAGCTGCCGACGATCTTCTCGTTGTCGCGGTTGTAGCGGGACTCGGCACGGAGTTCGGGCACGCCGGCACCGACATCGCCGGTGAGCAGCTTGCGCGACTCGACCGTGCCCACGGCCAGCAGCCCCAGCCACACGGCGAACGTGACCAGCGCCACCTTGGGCGTGGCAAATGCGGACACCGCCCACCACAGGGGGTTGCGTGCGGTGCCAGCCGCGGCATCGGCCTGTGCGTGGCGCTCGAGCTTGAGGTGCGACAGGATGATCGGCAGGATCATCTTGTTGGTCATGATCATCAGCAGCACGCCCAGGCAGGCGGTGACGCCGAGTTCGTGCACGATCGGGATGTCGATCAGCATGATCACCATGAAGCCCAGCGCGTTGGTCAGCAGCGCCACCGTGCCCGGAATCGCCAGGTTTCGGAACGCGATCTTCGATGCATGCTCGGCGCTCTCTCCCGCCAGCACGTCCTGTTTCCAGGCATTGGTCATCTGCACTGCGTGCGAAACGCCGATCGAGAAGATCAGGAAGGGCACCAGGATCGACATCGGATCGATCCCATAGCCGATCAGCGGCAGGATGCCGAGCAGCCAGATCACCGGCAGCAGCGCCACCAGCAGCGCCAGCGCCGAGAGCTTGAGCGAACGCGTATAGCCCCACAGCAGCATCGCCGTCACCCCGAAGGCAATGCCGAAGAAGGCGACCACCGAGGACAGGCCGTCCATCACCTCGCCGACGACCTTGGCAAACCCGATGATCTGGATCTCGACCTTGTCCGACGTGAACTTCTGGCGAATCTCCTCGAGCTTCTTCGACACCTGGGCGTAGTCGAGCTTCTTGCCCGTGGAAGGGTCGACCTCGAGCAGGTCGGCTCGCACCAGCGCCGACTTCAGGTCGTTGGCCACCAGGCGACCGATCTCGCCCGAACGCGCGACATTGGCGCGCACGCGCGCCAGGCCCTCCGCGTCGGCCACGAAGCGCGAAGGGATGACCACATCGCCGGCGAAGCCTTCTTCGGTGACCTCGATGTAGGTCACGTTGGGCGTGAAGATCGAGAACACCTGGGCGCGGTTGACGCCGGGCGTGAAGAACACCTCGTCGGTGACGCCGCGCATCACCTTCATGAATTCGGCGTTGTAGATGTCGCCCTCGCCCTTCCACTGCACGCTGACCAGCACGCGGTTGGCGCCGGCAAAGGTGGCACTGTGCTTGAGGAAGGCCGCCATGAACGGGTGCTGCAGCGGGATCAGCTTGTTGAAGCCGGCATCGAGCTGAACGCGCAGCGCCGACGCACCCAGCGCCAGCGTGATGGCGATGAAGACGAAGGACAACAGCTTGCGCTGGGCGATCAACCAGTTCGCGATGCGGTCGACCAGGATTTCGAGGCGGCTGCTCGGGACGGCGTGGTTCATTTCTGCACTCCGGAGGCGGCGGTGGCGGCGGCCTTGGGCGCGCGCGGGTCGATGCGGCGCAGGCCGACGTCGCTGGCCACCAGCCAGCCGCCGTCGGCCAGCAGGCCGATGTCGGTGAACGCGGCGCGGTAGCCCGCGCGAACGATTTGGAAGCTGGCACCGCCGTCGGCGCTGCGCAGCACGATGCCGCCTTGGCCAACGACGAGCAGCGAGTCGTCGGCCGGCCTGGCATGGCCGAACATCGAGATCGGCGCCGGCACCTGGGCCTTGGTCCAGCTCTGCGCCTCGGCGCCGGCGCGGAAGGCGTTACCGCGCATGCCGTAGGCCACCCAGCCGCCGTCGGCGAGCTGCGCCGCGCCGTAGAGCGAGCCGTTGTAGAACGGCGGCACGACGCTCCACTTGCCGCCGCCATCGGTGGAAACGAGCACCAGCCCACGCTCGCCGAGGATCAGCCAGCGGCTGCCGTCGGCAGCGCTCACGATGCGGTTGAGGTGCTTGTCCTCCACCCCCGGGATGTCGAACCGCTCCCAGGTCTTTCCGTCGTCGGCCGAGCGCAGCGCGCGACCGAAGGCACCCACCGCGAGCCATTGGCCCGACGGCAGCCGTGCGATGCTCATCAGCGGCTCGCCCTTGTCCTGGTCGAAGGCGAGCTCCTTCCAGCGCCGCCCGCCGTCCTCGCTGCGCAGGATCTGGCCTTCATGGCCGACCGCCATGCCGATCTTGTCGTCGACGAAGACGATCTGTGTGATCAGCGCGAAGCGGCGCGGCTCGATCGCCGCCTCAGTCCAGGTCTTGCCGTTGTCGGCCGACCAGACGATGTGGCCGAGCTCACCGCCGGCCACCCAGTTGCTGCCGGCGCGGGCGAGTGTCGTGAAGGCCATGCGGTCCACCGGCAGCCGGTTGGCTGCCAGCGGCGGCGTCGCGCGCGGCGAGAAGGAATAGGCCGCGCTCAGGCCCACGATGGCGGCCATGGCCAGACCGATCAGGATGCGCATCGGGTTGTCTCCATTCTTTCGCGCTCAGGCAGCCCCGGTCAGGCGCCGCTGGGCGCGCAGTATTCGGCAGCATGAGGCCGGCGCTCATCGTCTGATGGGACTAGGAGTCTGCGCGGCAGAACCGGGTAGGTACTGATGCTGCGCGGCACCGGGCATGCGTTGATGGGTGCATGCCTGGAAGCTACCGCCCGTACGAACCAGACCAAGTGATGCTTCTGCCAGCGGCGCCGCAAGACTGGCTGCCGGCAGGCCACCTGGCCCACTTTATCAGCGACACGGTCGACACGCTGGATCTGAAGGCGTTCTACGCGCGCTACGAAGGCGGCGGCTCGCGCAACCAGCCCTTCCATCCGGCCATGATGGTCAAGGTGCTGGTCTACGCCTATGCGACGGGCGTGTTCAGCTCGCGCAAGATCGAGCGCCGGCTGCACGAGGACCTGGCGTTTCGGATGCTGGCGGCAGGAAACTTCCCG
>WBZX01000288.1_pt1 | contig 48235 bp, 43 predicted proteins | sample 5204211 | NCBI WGS metagenome assembly WBZX01 (sample SAMN12344362, study PRJNA552823) | activated sludge metagenome | biome: Activated sludge suspended growth; feature: Nitrification reactor; material: Wastewater; isolation source: activated sludge from nitrification reactor of wastewater...
CGAATCTTCACATATAGTTCCACTGTATACATCCTCATCACCTTTTACTTGATGCTCATCGCATCAGATTACAGGCTTATGATTGGTACACTATTACTCCGCGATTGCCGCGAAATTTCGTGCGCCTCAGTGGTACAGTATTACTCCGCTATTTACAGATTGCTGAAGTAGGTGAATAAAATATAAAGAAACTTCACCTTCGACGGCTAATCGTTATTTGGCAACTATCAGGACCATTCTACGAAGAGCGGCTTTAGATTGGGAATGGATTGAGAAAGCACCCTTTATCCGACTATATAAGGAACCCAAACGGCGGATTCGCTGGATCGCACCTGAGCAAGTACAAATATTACTAAATGAGTTACCCGAGCATTTGGTTGACTTGGTAAAGTTTTCACTTTCAACAGGATTGCGCAAACGCAATGTTACTGATTTGGAATGGTCTCAGGTTGATTTGCAAAGAAATGTTGCATGGATTCATGCAGATCAAGCCAAAGCAAGAAAAAGTATCCATATTTCACTGAATGCAACAGCTATGGAAGTTCTGAGAAAGCAGGTTGGCAAACATTCGCTAAGAGTGTTTACTTACCAAGGAAAACCAATTATTCAAGTCAATACCAGGGCATGGCGAAAGGCATTAAGAAGAGCAGGCATAGAAGACTTTCGTTGGCATGATTTGCGCCATACTTGGGCCAGCTGGTTAACTCAAAAAGGTGTACCGCTAAATGTAATTCAAGAAATGGGGGCTTGGGAGTCAACTGAGATGGTGAAACGTTATGCTCATTTGGCGCCCGAACAATTCAGAAAACATGCAATGGTTGTAGATGAAATTCTGAATGACACAAATTTGACACAAGTGGAAAATTAGAAGATGACAAAATCAATCTAACTCATTGATTTTATGGTGCCGACACCAAGAATCGAACTCGGGACCTTCTGATTACAAATCAGCTGCTCTACCATCTGAGCTATGCCGGCACAAACTAAACAAATTAAATCAAATTAGTTAAAAGTTACTTTACTATCCGGAAATTGGGTTTATTTGCATTTTTATGTTGATAGGTCAGAGAATTTGAAGCTTTATTACTTTGCTCATCACTTACCGTTCTTTTATTTTCATCCTCTTTATCGGAAGAAAACTCTATTCCCTGATTTACTTCTCTTGCGAATATTCCTGTCACTGCACTCATAGATATTTCTAATTTTCTTGAAATACCATTAAAACGAGCCATAAAACATATCGCATCATTACTGATAATTAGGTCTTGTACAGCTCTCACGCTTATATTAAAGATTACCTCATCATTCTTAATATACTCCATCGACATACCTAACTTTGAATAAGGCCTTACAGATATAAAAGGTGTAAAGTGATTATCAATACACCAATTATAAATAGCGTGAACTAAATATGGTTTAGTAGAGCTTGTATTCACTTACGCATAACTTTTTCTGATGCTGACAGCGCATCAATAAATAGCGGACGACTAAACAATCTCTCTGAATATTTTAATAGTGGTGCTGCTTGTCTCGGTAGACGAATCTCAAAATGTTCAAGGCGCCATAATAAGGGTGCTATTGCGACATCCAGCATTGAAAATTCATCGCCCAGCATGAATTTCTGCTTTTCAAAAATTGGAGAAATTATCGTCAGATGATCTGCGATCACTGCACGCGCTTTATCTATCTCTTTCTGGTCCGAATTGTTAAACACATCGACGTAAGAAAACAACTCTTGTTCAAATCGATACAACAATAATCGTGCACGAGCGCGCATCACTGGATCAGCAGGCATCAGTTGAGGATGCGGAAAGCGATCATCAATATATTCATTGATAATATTCGATTCATACAACACTAGATCACGCTCTACGAGTACAGGCGCTTTACCATATGGACTAATTGCCGCCAAATCTTCTGATTTATTATTTGGATCAACATCAATCACCTGAAAATCCATATCTTTCTCATGCAGAACAATCCTACACCTGTGACTATATGGGCAGGTGATTGTTGAATATAATGTCATCATAACTTCTATTCTCTGACTTAATTATCAGTATATTCAAAATGTTTGATAACGATACTCAATGAATATCTTTCCAATATTCTCTTTTTAATGCATAAGATAAAACCAGCATACCAAGCAAGAAAATCATAACCATAAAACCTAGCTCTTTACGTGTGTTGGCATGTGGTTCACCTAAGTAGACCAAATAGTTCACCAAATCCCCTACAAATTTATCATACTCAGCAGCAGTCAATTCGCCTGGTTTGTCGAGTGATAAGCTCTTCTGTTTTTCTTTATCGCCTTTTATCACTAACTTTTGTTCCCCCTGCAGCTGATATAACACATGTGGCATAGCTGCACGATCGAAAATAAGATTATTCCAACCTGTTGCTGTGGCATCATCACGATAAAATGTACGCAAATAGGTGTATAACCAATCCGCTCCTCGTGAACGAGCTATCACTGATAAATCAGGTGGCACAACACCAAACCATCCTTCACCTTCTTTTTTCCGCATAGCAGATTGCATCAGATCGCCAACTTTCTGACCCGTATAAATTAATTCATCAAGAATCTGTTCGTTACTTAATCCGATATCGCGATGACGGTTATAGCGCATAAAACTAGCACCATGACAGGTCAAGCAGTAGTTAACAAAGCTCTCTGCACCGCGTTGCAGCGATGCATTGTCAGTCGTGTCAACTGGAGCTTTGTCTAAAGCTATACCAAGCTCTGCAGCGAACAAGCTAAATGGAGCCATACATAAGATAAATATAGCAATCGTTATTTTCTTCATTTTTCTACTCTTTTACTCTTTTTGGCTCAGGTTTTGTTTTATCTATCTTGCTATACCACGGCATCAGAATAAAGAAAGCAAAATAGATGACTGTAAAGATTTGCGCTAACAAAGTATATAAAGGGGTAGGAGATTTTGTTCCCAACCAACCCAATACGAAAAAACTAATCACAAAAAGTGTCAACGCTATCTTGAAATATGGTCCTTTGTAGCGTATGGATTTAACCGGACTTCTATCCAGCCATGGCAAGAAACAGAAAACTACAACTGAAGCAGCCATTAGTATTACACCCCACAATTTCGCATCTATCCACAGAAAATTGACAGTCACTGCTCTTAGCATTGAGTAATACGGCGTGAAATACCAAACCGGTGCAATATGATCCGGTGTTTGCAAAGTATTTGCAGGTATAAAGTTATTGTATTCGAGGAAATAACCACCCATTTCTGGAGCAAAGAAAATAATGCCACAAAATACCATCAGAAATACTACGACACCCACAATATCCTTAACACTATAATAAGGATGAAATGGTATTCCATCCACAGGAATACCTGTTTTAGGATTTTTATTTTCTTTTATCTCAATACCATCTGGATTATTGGATCCAGTTTCATGCAGAGCTAGAACATGCACAAAAACCAAGGTCACCAACAATATAGGTAATGTCACAACGTGATAAGCAAAGAAACGATTAAGTGCGGCATCCGAGAGCGTAAAGTCACCCAAAAGCCACTGTGAGAGCGTATCACCGATAACTGGGATCGCTCCGAACATGCTAACAATCACCTGCGCCCCCCAGTAAGACATCTGTCCCCAAGGCAGGATATATCCGGTAAACGCCAAGCTCATCAGCACAAAAAAGATGGCCATACCAACCAGCCATAAAAGCTCGCGTGGTTTTCGGTAAGAACCGTACATCATTCCGCGAAACATGTGCAGATAAACCACAACAAAAAACATGGATGCACCCGTCGAATGCATATAACGGATTAGCCAACCGTAATCCACATCCCGCATGATATATTCAACCGAAGCAAATGCCAAACTAGCATCCGGTTTATAGTTCATGGTCAGAAAAATTCCGGTAATTAGTTGATTAACCAGCACCAGTAAAGCTAATGAACCAAAGTAATACCAGAAATTAAAATTCTTTGGTGCATAATATTCGGAAAGGTGTGCTTTCCAATTTGATGTTAATGGAAAACGTTTATCGATCCACTCAATCATTGAATTATATATACTCATTTACGCAGATCCCTCAGATCCAATTAAAAGACGATCATCACTTAAATATGTATGCGGAGGAACAACCATATTGGTAGGAGCGGGCACACTTTTATACACACGACCAGCCAAATCAAATTTCGATCCATGACAAGGACAGAAAAAACCACCTAACCAACCAGGGCCAAGGTCTGCAGGAGCGATCTCTTTTCTAAATACAGGAGAGCATCCTAAATGTGTACAGACACCTTCGGTAACCAAAATTTCCGGCTTGATTGAGCGCGTACGATTCCGTGCGTATTCTGGCTGTTGATTCTTTTCTGAATTTGGATCAGCCAACTCTTCTTCCACTTTCACAAGCGTCTCCAGCATTTCTGGAGTACGATTCAAAACCCACACAACTTTCCCACGCCACTCAACCATCAGTAGCATACCAGGCTCAAGCTTTGATATATCAACCTCTACTGGCGCTCCAGCCGCTTTAGCCCGCTCACTCGGCATCATGCTTAACAAAAATGGGGTAGCAATTGCAGCACCGGCAACACTACCTGCCACAGAAGTCGCAGCAACCAAAAACTTTCTTCTGCCACTCATCCTATCATTGATACTGAAACTATCTGCCATATTCAACTATTCCATCAGTAATATTTTTCACGAAAAACTATCAATAAAACAGCAAATTTACTTTACACCAACACTTACAGGCAATTTTGTAAAGTTTAAATTATAAAGGTGCGCAGTATAACATAACCATTCTAGGATTATGAGAATAACTTAAAAGTATTTCCAAGTCATTCCATACTTACAAACCATGATATTAATACCATGATTTAATTAATAATTTATCTGACTCACCTAGCAGAATCAAAACTTATACTTCTGCGATAATTAGCAAGATCATCCTCAAGGGATCATCTCTCAAACCTGCTACTTAATTTTACCGTGACATTGTTTATATTTTTTACCTGATCCGCAGGGGCACGGTTGATTGCGGCCCACTTTGTCATTTTGACGTACAAATGGCTGTATTTTTTCATCTTGATCTCTCTCATCACTGATTTCTTCATCCAATGCCTCCTTATAGTCAGCATGATGAAATTGCATATTCTCTGGTGATCGTAATGTCTCAGTCACGGCCTCCACTTGTTGCTCACTCTTTATTTGCACAGTCAAAAGTATCTTCGTCACTTCACTTTTGACTTCTTCGAGCATATTAGTAAACAACTCAAAAGCTTCCCGTTTGTATTCCTGCTTGGGATTCTTTTGTGCATAGCCACGCAGATGAATCCCCTGACGCAAATGATCCAGTGCCGCCAAATGTTCTCGCCAATGCGAATCCAAACTCTGCAACATTACGACACGTTCGTAGTGATGCATAATTTCAGCGCCTACTTTCTCTACCTTTGTTTGATACTGCTCATTAGTCAGATCAATAATACGTTCAGATAAATTCTCTTCATGCAACGCTGATTCCTGTTCAAGCCACTTCTGCACGGGAAAGTGTAACTGGTATTCCGCCGCAAGCGCTTTTTCCAATCCTGCTACATCCCATTGCTCTTCAACACTTTCCGGCGGAATATGCAGGCTGAATAAATTACTTAAAACACTGTCACGTATCGCTGTGATTGTTTCTGAAATATCATGTTCCGTCTCTAATAACTCGTTACGTTGCTGATAAATCACATGTCGCTGATCATTAGCAACATCGTCATATTCCAGTAATTGCTTGCGCATATCAAAGTTTCTTGCTTCCACTTTGCGCTGGGCATTCTCAATGGCACGAGTAACCCACGGGTGTTCAATCGCCTCCCCTTCAGGCATCTTAAGGCGTGTCATAATATTGGCAACACGGTCAGACGCAAATATACGTAGCAAAGGATCTTCCAACGAGAGATAAAAACGACTGGAGCCCGGATCTCCTTGCCGACCCGAGCGTCCACGCAACTGGTTATCTACGCGACGCGACTCATGCCGTTCAGTACCAATGATGTGTAAACCACCCGACTTTAGAACTTCTTCATGAGTGACTTTCCATTTTGAATACACTTCGTTGATACGTTTTTCTTTTGAGTCCTCACTCAATTTCTCATCATGCCTAATATGCTCGACCTCCGGTTCCGGATTACCGCCCAACACAATATCCGTACCGCGTCCCGCCATATTAGTTGCGATGGTGACCATTTTAGGCCGACCAGCCTGCACAACAATATTCGCTTCACTGGCATGTTGTTTGGCATTCAAAACCTGATGCGGCAGCTTCTCCCGATCCAGTAACTTAGACAACAATTCATTATTCTCAATGGATGTTGTACCTACCAGAACTGGCTGACCACGTTCATAGCACTCCTTGATTCCCTGAATAATGGCTTCATTTTTTTCTTTCGTTGTACGAAATACCAGATCCATACGATCGTCACGAATCATCGGGCGATGGGTCGGAATAATCACTGTCTCCAATCCATAGATTTGCTGAAATTCAGCTGCTTCCGTATCCGCCGTACCGGTCATACCGGATAATTTTTGATACATACGAAAATAATTCTGGAAGGTAATGGAAGCAAGCGTTTGATTTTCCTTCTGAATAGCAACCCCTTCTTTCGCCTCCACGGCTTGATGCAATCCATCCGACCAACGTCGGCCGGCCATCAGACGTCCGGTAAACTCATCAACGATCACCACCTCATTATCTTGCACGACATAATGCTGATCTAGAAAATATAAGCTATGCGCCCGCAAACCTGCGTTCAAATGATGAATCAAATTAATATTAGCCGGATCATAAAGACTGGATCCGGACTTCAAAAAGTCAGCACCGGCCAATAACTTCTCTGCATGCTCAAAACCAGACTCACTCAGCGTAACCTGATGTGATTTTTCATCCACACTATAATCACCTGGCCCATCTTCTGTTTCCTGGCGCGTTAACTTTGGAATCAATGCATTGATACGCACATATATTTCTGTGTCGCCTTCCGCTTGCCCGGAAATAATCAATGGTGTGCGTGCTTCATCAATCAGAATTGAATCCACCTCATCGACAATGGCAAAATTGAGTGTGCGCTGCGCACGCTCATCGGGATGAGTCACCATATTGTCGCGCAGATAATCAAAGCCATATTCGTTATTGGTGCCGTAAGTAATATCCGCCCCATAAGCGGCCTGTTTATCACCATGTGCCATTTGCGCATAAATTACACCGACACTCATCCCCAGGAATTGATAAATTTTCCCCATCCAATCGGCATCACGTTTTGCTAAATAATCATTGACAGTAACGATATGCACCCCCTTACCTGACAATGCATTCAAGTAAGCTGGCAAGGTTGCCATAAGCGTTTTACCCTCACCCGTACGCATTTCAGCAATATTACCTCCATGCAATACCATACCGCCGATGAGCTGCACATCAAAATGACGCATCTCCAGAACACGTTTGCCAGCCTCACGCACTACAGCAAATGCTTCCGGCAATAGGGCATCCAGTGTTTCTCCGTTGTGAATACGTTGTTTGAATTCATCCGTTTTGGCATGTAAATCAGCATCCGATAACCCCGCAATAGCTGATTCCATTTCGTTAATAGCACGCACAGTTTGATAGTACTGTTTGATCATCCGGTCATTACGACTACCGAAAATCTTTTTAAGCAGATTACTTAGCATACATAGAGTCTCTGAAAATTCTGTTTAAACAATTCTTCTAAAAAATAAAGGGTGAGATTCTTACCTCACCCCACAAAACCACTTAAGGAAATATTGACTTAATTTAAAACGTTTACCCCGTAAACTAAAATCACTCGGTCGAAAACCACTACCAGAAATTAACCCATGTTTACGGTATACAACAATGGAATAAAACGTATTCAAAAATAAGCGTTCGTGCATGAATAATCACAATTCCTTAACTTCAGTTTAACCCGGCCTTTTCAAAAATCTGGATGGATTTAACGGTTTGTCTTTATGCCTGATCTCAAAATGCAAGTGCGCTCCTGTAGAACGTCCTGTATTGCCCACTTCAGCTATTTTTTGTCCTTGCAACACAACCTGCCCAAGCTCCACCAATCGCTTCGATGCATGCGCATAACGACTCACCAAATCGTCTCCATGATCAATCTCGATCATATTACCATATTCAGAATGACGATCCGCATAGACCACCACGCCGCCAGCAGCAGCTTTTATCGGTGTGCCTATTTCTGCAGAAAAATCCACCCCCTCATGAAACGCCCTCTTTCCTGTGAATGGATCTATGCGATATCCGTAACCAGAAGAATACCAATCTGTTTCAATAGGCATTGCGGAAGGCAAAACATACTTGGTTAACCTATCATGCCGCAATAAAGAATCTAATGCACCCAGCTTATCCGTTCTTTCATCCAGCATATTCGATAACTCCTGAAGTTTATGGTTAAACTCACCAAAAGTTAACTCTTCAGATGAAAGATCACTATGCGCCCCCCCTTGTCCTGGCACGCCATTAAATAAAAGACCTCGTGACTTGATTCCGGAAGATTCCGCCAAGCGTTCACCAAGGGCATCCAGACGTAGCAATTGTGCTTGCATTTGCCCCAACTTACTAGCCATGATATTTAAATTATCTTGCAAATGTGTTTGAATCTTTTGATGCCTCTCTTCTTGCGGGTTGACCAATACCGCTCTCAGTACCGGCGTATCAATTCGATCGGCATAACGGAGCGAAACAAAATTCAAACTCAGCGCCAATGTCACGATAATAAGTAGAAAAACACCAATCAATAATGTAATGTGTTTTCCTGTCAGCGTTATTTTTCTCGCTCGCTCTGATTTATTAGAAATAAAAATAATATTCATATTTTGTATTCACTGGATATTTCTCAATAGCCATGACCTCTTATAAAGTTAATTCTTATCTTAATCTTCTTGGCAAGACACCTGAATATAAAAACTTATTCTCTCTGGCGCAACAGCTATGTGCAAATCAATTAATCTTTTCAAGACTTATCCCCGCGCATTTGGTACCACATTGTAACTTAAGTCAAATTTCAAATGGTCAGCTAACAATAATGGCTGAAAATGGCGCTATTGCGTCAAAACTTAAACAAGTCTCTCCATCATTGCTGCTCAAGCTGCAAGAACTAGGTTGGGAAGTTACTGCAATTCAAATTTTGGTGCAAGCACATTACCATGCAAAAAATACAAAACCTCTGGCAGGTAAAGGTTATATCAAGAAAAAAATAAAGTTGAGTCAAACCGGAAAGAATTGCCTCAGTCAGCTAGCCGCAACATTGCCTGATTCCGAGCTGAGAAACACTATTCAATGCTTTGTAAGAAAACACCAGAATGAATAAAGCACCCCGCCGCAAGCAGCGAGGAATTAAACCCGGAAGAGATTAAACCAAGTCCAATATTCCTGGCCACAACATAAGCTGCATCGAATCATTGAAAAAACATTGCTCTTTTCTTAGCAACAATTGTCCACCCTTTTTTATCTTCATCAAACGTCTCGTATATAATACAGATCTAACAAGCTTTATACACATTACAATACAACTTCTGCATTGGATGTCAAAGCGATTATTTCTTCTCATGACAGATCAATCTCTCATTATGCAGCAGCTCTGCTTTAACTCCCCAACTGTGATTACAAAAACAATCTTATGAATGTTTTTTACGAAGAAGCCGGCACCTTTAAGGTAGGTACTATATTGGCTGACAACAACACCTCTTTGCAAATAGAGGCCGTACATGGCAAGCGTTCTAAGATTAAAGCAACGTCAGTATTATTTCGATTTAATACGCCCTCTTTATCCGAATTCATGGATCATGCCCAAAAAGTGGCCGATGGATTAGATTCCGGCTTTCTATGGGAATGCTGTACGCAGGATACAGAATTTGCCAGCGACACCCTGGCTGCCGATTACTTTGGCCATGCACCCAGTCCGGTTGAAACGGCTGCCACATTGCTACTGCTTCAGAATGCACCCATTTATTTCTATAAAAAAGGTCTGGGACGCTATAAAGCCGCACCACCCGATGCGCTAAAAGCCGCTATCGCCGGTCAGGAAAAGAAACGTCTGCAAGCCGAGCAACAAGCACGCTATGTTGAGCAGCTCAATCACTTCATTCTGCCCGAAGAATTTAAACCGCTTATCCTTAATCTACTCTACAAGCCGGATAAAAACTCCATTGCATGGAAAGCGCTCGAGGCAGTTTGTACAGAAAAAAAACTCACCATTGTAAAGTTGATGGAGAAATGTGGCGCCATTCCATCTTCACATGATTACCATTTCAACCAATTTATCTGGGAACATTTTCCTGCCGGCGTCGGCTTTGGTGAGCTGGAATCACATCAAACACCGCATCATTTACCCGATTTACCTATTGCAGACATCGTTGCATTCAGTATCGACGATGCTTCGACGACGGAAATAGATGATGCTTTTTCTGTAACACCCCTGGCGTTAGGCAGCTTCCGTATTGGTATTCATATTGCGGCACCCGCACTGGGAATCGATCCGGAGTCCACACTCGACAAAGTTGCCGCAACACGCTTATCGACGGTTTATCTACCCGGAAACAAAATCACCATGCTGCCGGACACAACCATCCATCATTTTACGTTAACTGAAAATCAATTGCGCCCTGCGCTTTCTTTATATCTTGATGTATCCGATGACTTTACAGTGATCGGCAGCGAAAGCAGAATCGAGAAAATAAAAATCGCAGCAAACCTGCGTCATAATTTATTGGAACAACACTTTAACGAAACCACATTAAGCAAAGGAAATTTTGAACACACCTTTAGCAAAGAGTTAAACCTATTGTGGAAATTTGCCTGCAAAATGGAACATCAACGCGGCAAAGCCAATGACACCAATAATGACAAGATTGACTATAGTTTTGAAATCAACAACGATCACGTCACAATCAGCGAACGCCGCCGCGGATCACCGATTGATAAAGTCGTGTCGGAGTTAATGATCTATGCCAACACTGAGTGGGGAAAACAATTGACCGATGCCGGCATTACCGGAATATTTCGCAGCCAGGCCAATGGAAAGGTCAGAATGAGCACCTCACCTGCACCACATCAGGGACTGGGAGTCTCACAATACGCTTGGAGCAGCTCACCCATGAGACGCTATGTCGACCTGATCAATCAACGGCAAATCATCGCCTTAGTGCGTGGAGAATCGCCTCCTTATACCAAAGAAAGTAATCAACTTTTAGTTGCGATGCGAGACTTTGATGCAGCTTATGTCATCTATAGCGAATTCCAGCGGGCGATGGAGCGTTACTGGTGTCTACGCTGGTTATTGCAGGAAAAAATTGAGATTATCAATGCCCTGGTCATCAAAGAAAATCTGGTAAAACTGGATCACATTCCGCTGATAACGCGCGTACCTTCGTTACCGGAAATTGCACCCGGTACATACGTGCAACTCAAATTGTCTGCAATAGACCTGCTTGAACGTAACTTACATGCAGAATTCCTACAAAAACAGGATATGTGAATTAATCTCTAAAGAAACGCTGCTAATCATGTGACAAGCAAATCGTTGTTGCCTACAATAATACGATTGACCTAAGTAGTTTAGATATCACTTTCAAGGCTTGATCCTTTGGCTGTTACTACTCATATACACAAAACTACACCTGCAACACCCGGTAGTTATCAAAATTCCCAAAACAATCGCATACTTGCAGCGATGGCTATTTCGCTGTTTCTACACGTCATTATACTTATTGGCGTAACTTTTCAATTTCCCAAATCCAATGTTGATAAAGTTACGACATCACTCGAAGTTGTGCTGGTCAACAACAAAACGCCGACAAAACCAACAAAAACCGAACTCCAGGCGCAGGATAATCTAGATGGCGGCGGCAATACGGATGATAATCGCCGTGCGAAAACCCCTTTCCCGGTATTACCTAAAAGTAAACCACCGATGAATGACATCGCAATGCAACAGAAAATTAAAAAGCTCGAGCAGGAAACCAAAAAGCTGATGACTGCTGTGGATGATAACAAAAAAATTCAACAACTCGATACGCAACAGGATGAGAACGAAACTGAACATAAAGAAATCACCGCAGATGCCACCGACCTACTGCTGCGTAGTCTCGATATCGCGCGTTTGAAAGCGCAAATTGATCAAGATCATGATGACTACCAAAAGCGTCCAAAAAGAAAATTTGTAGGTGCGCGCACCAAAGAATATCGCTTTGCCCGTTATGTCGAAGATTGGCGTATTAAAGTCGAACGCATCGGCAATTTAAACTATCCTGAAGCCGCCAGAAAAGGCAAACTTTATGGCAACTTACAGCTCACCGTCAGTATTCGAGCAGATGGCGCGCTGGAATCCATCGAAATTCACCGTTCATCCGGAGAAAAAATTCTTGATCAGGCCGCCATCAATATTGTGAAACTTGCCGGACAAAACGGATTCGCGCCTTTTCCACCCGATATCAGTCAAGACACGGATATTTTGCATATCACCCGCACCTGGGTATTCGCGCCTTCAGACATGCTATTGAGCCAATAGTCACCCCCAGATAACCATAACCACAAATCTTCAATTTATGCTCGATTCTTACGCGGTAATTGGTAACCCCATTTCACATAGCAAATCACCCCTTATACACACCACCTTCGCACAGCAAACCAATCAATCCATGCAGTATGGCGCCCTCTTGGCACCACTTGACGGTTTTCAGATAACCGTCACAAATTTCCGGCAACAAGACGGCAAAGGATTGAACGTGACGGTACCGTTCAAATTGGAAGCTTTCCAATTAGCAACCCGTTTAACCGAACGCGCAAGCATTGCGCAAGCAGTCAATACGCTCAAATTCGAGAATGACGACATTCTCGGTGATAACACCGATGGCGCAGGATTAGTACGCGATATCGAATCGAACCTGGGGATTGCCATCGCCACCAAGCGCATACTACTTTTAGGTGCAGGCGGTGCCGCACGCGGTGTCATCCTACCACTGCTACAACAAAAACCATCCATTCTGGCCATTGCCAACCGTACCCAGCACAAAGCGGAAGCGTTGCAACAACAGTTTATTGCTTATGGCAATGTCGTTGCGGGCGATTTCATGCGCTTCTCAGATGAGCATTTCGACATCATCATCAACGCAACTTCCGCCAGCCTGCACGATGCATTGCCCGAATTGCCAGCGCATGTTTTTGCGCAGACCACCCTCGCCTACGACATGATGTATCGCCATGAACCCACCCGTTTCCTCAAATTCGCGCAACAAAATGGCGCGCGACATTTGGCGGATGGCATTGGCATGCTGGTCGAGCAAGCAGCTGAATCGTTCTTTGTATGGCGCGGTATCAGAGCGCAGACAAAACCCGTGATTGCACTGTTGAAATCACAATTCTGAATTTAACTTCAGTGCTGCAAGTATCTCCTCGATTGCAAGCAACTGCGTAGGAATCCATCAAACAGCTTTAAATAGCCCTATCATTTATCTAATAATCTTATAATATTGGGATAGCACTGAAGGTTATATTCTCCGGTCATCAAACTGCAAACTGCTCGGTGTATAAACCCACCGAGCTCACTTAAAACAATAAGGCCGCTTTGCCATCGTAAATCCGTTATGACCGAAACTGACAATAACAACGACAACGAAGATTCACCGACGCCGCTTAGCCAGGTCACTTATTTATTGCGTAAGTACAAGTTGGTGGACGGTCTCGTGCATTTGCAGGACACCTCTGATGACACGCTTGCTGATTCTTCCGTACAAAAACAAAATCTGGCCGAGCTGAAGAATTTCCTGGATCAGCTCCATCCCGCTGATATCGCGCATATCCTCGAAGCCTTACCGCTGGAAGATCGGCTCTTGATCTGGGGCATGGTCAGAGCTGAGCATGACGGCGAAGTATTGCTGGAAACTTCGGATGCCGTGCGCGCCACACTGATCACCGACATGGGCAGTCAGGAACTGGTCGCTGCCACGGAGTATTTGGATACCGACGAGATCGCCGATCTTGCGCCTGATTTGCCACAAGATGTGATGGACGATGTTTTCCGCTCATTGCCGATTGAAGAACGCGAGCAACTGCGCGCAGCCATGTCGTACCCGGAAGACTCCGTGGGTGCACTCATGGATTTTGATATCATCACGATCCGTGAAGACGTTCGTCTGGAAGTGGTTTTACGTTATTTGCGCCGGCTGGACGAAATGCCGGATCATACCGATCAGCTATTCGTCGTGGATCGTAATGAGCAATTAAAAGGCGTATTACTGATCAACCGGCTGCTGGTCAGCGACCCCGATACCCTGGTTGCAGACGTCATGACCAAAGAAATGATCAAATTGCATCCGGACGATGTCGCTCAACAAGCTGCCAACGCGTTTGAGCGCTACGATCTGGTTTCAGCTTCCGTAGTGGATGATACCGACAAATTACTGGGGCGTGTCACCGTCAACACCGTCATCGATTTTATTCGCGATAAAGCTGAGAATGAAGCGCTGAATCTGGCCGGTTTGAGCGAAGAAGAAGATCTCTTTGCGCCGGTCCTAAAAAGCGTTAAAAATCGCTGGGTCTGGCTGGCGATCAATCTGGTCACCGCTTTTATCGCTTCCCGCGTCATCGGCGTGTTTGAAGATTCCATTGAAAAACTGGTCGCCCTTGCCGCACTCATGCCAATCATCGCCGGCATTGGCGGCAATTCCGGCAACCAAACCATCACCATGATCGTGCGCGCACTGGCACTGGATCAAATCAACACCAGCAGCGCCTGGAAATTGATCGGCAAGGAAATCGGCGTCAGCGCAGTGAATGGCCTGCTATGGGGCGCCGTGGTCGGTCTGTTTACCTTCGCAATTTATCAAAACGCCGAACTAGGCCTGGTCATGACCCTAGCACTGATGCTGAATCTGCTGCTGGCAGCGCTGCTCGGCGTCCTGATCCCACTGACACTGCGCAAATTCGGACGTGACCCGGCTCTGGGCTCCAGCGTGATGATTACTGCTGTGACGGATAGTGGCGGATTCTTTATTTTTCTGAGTCTGGCGACTATCTTTTTGTTGTAAGCAGGCGGTGATGGCGTATTTGCTGACACAATACCTGCCAAATATTATTGGACAAATCATGTCATATACATCACGTTAGCAATCACAAGCCCATCTTTCTAAAGGTCTGCCCATGGCGAAACGCGATCCAAACGTAACAGCCCGCAACAAGGCCATTGCACAAATTACTGAAGAAATGAGGCATCTCCAAGCCGCATGCTTTAAGGAGTCCGCTCGCTCAGACGAGGCATCTTTAAATGCCTTCATTGGATCGAAAGCTGATGACTTCATTGACTTGAAACATGAAATAATCACCACGCCCGAGGACTACGTACACAAATGGATCTCAGGTATGGAAAAGCTGGCCAAATCGGATTCTGTAGAAATTCAGAAGTTGCTTCAAAACAAGAAAAACAAGAGCTTCAAGAAATACGTCTTTATGTTTTTAAGAAGAAGTTTCCTAAAGCACTACAACGAATTGTGTAAGAAGCGGCCAGAAACTGGCGATGCGGAAATCTGGTTCGGTGTTAATGATGCTCACTACGGACTCTTTGTGACTCCTCGATGGAATGACGCCAATTGGGAAAACGACAAATCAGAGATTAGAGCTGTCCGCTTCAAATACTGGACCGTTGGTCATGTAATTCAAACCGGACTATGTTACCCAGATGAAAATGACAAATATCAGTTTACGAAGAAAGAAGACTATCTCGCATTTCTTAAGGCTCAGGCTCGGCTAACCAAGTCTCAATATCAGATCGGTATAGTTGATAGATACATCAAGTTCGTTGACTCCTCTGAACATCCTCTTGATATTCCGCTTCTTATTCCCGAGCTCCGCTTTGATGGCAGCGGTCGAAAGCACAAATACAGGCTAGATTTTCTGATCATTAATCCGTTCACGATGGAAAAAATCGGTTTCGAGATTTCACCATGGTCTACGCATGGAGCCTTATCAGGAAAACATAAAACCATGTTAGAGCTAAACAAGGAAGCACGTGAAAATTTTGAAGCTGAAGTACACAAAGCCCGTGCGTACTTTAAAAAATATAAAATTCCGGTTCTCCATTTCACTGACACCGACCTAGAAGACCTTGACGAAGTTTTCAACCAAATTAGCATTCACCTCGATCCAGGTGCTCCTCCAAAACAGATGGAGATGGGATTGTTTAGCGAGTATTTCGGTGATTGCTAACCCATCATTCCAACGGACCTGCGCGAAAAACCGCACAGGTCGGTGAATTCAAACGTTATACCTTTTCTTCATAGAACATTGATGAAACTCCTAATCTTCCTAGGTTCAGTCCGAAACAGTACGCCGCCCAATCCTCCCCGGCTTGGCCTGAGAGTGGCGAGGGCTTGTGTAGCGCAGATGCATCAAGGCGATCATTCTGCGGAACTGATTGATCCATTGGATTTTGATCTTGGATCGATATTCAAGCCTCACTTTGCCTACGCGCGAGATAAGGCACCCATTCAGCTTCAATCTTTGGCGGAAAAGATCGCAGCTGCTGACGGATATATCATGGTGAGTCCGGAATACAATCATTCACTGAGCCCCGCCTTGGCGCATTTGCTCAATCACTTCGGCAGCTCGCTGTTTTCTTATAAACCCAGCGCGATTGTCACTTATTCTGCGGGGCAATGGGGTGGCGTCAGGGCGGCGGTAGGCATGCGGTCTTTTCTGTCGGAGCTGGGTTGCTTGCCGGTTTCGGCGATGATCCATATTCCCAAGGCGCATGAAGTTCTCGCCGAAGATGGGAATTTTCTCGCATCTGTCGACGCGGAAAGATGGACGAATTATTTTGCCAGAACCTTCGCCCAGCTCGTCTGGTGGGCATCCGCCGCGCAACAGCAGCGGACTGCAATTGACCCGCAAGCACTGACTCCCGCTTTTAAAAAAGATCCGTCACAAAGAAATGCTCCCTAAACTCATGCATTATTAGACTGCTCAGCTCCACAGGCTGTACGCTGGGTATGGAAAAATCTGGCGAATGTTTCAAATGCTTCATGCCCAAGCAGATGCAACACGTATAATACAACCCAGTTAACAATTCACCCTGCAACTATGCCCAGCCCTGAAAATATCCAGCACCCGCAAACCAAAAACCCCTTACATGGCATAACCCTGGAAGCACTGCTTACCGAATTGCATGCGCAATATGGCTGGGAGGGATTGGCTAAAAAGGTGGATATCAATTGTTTCAAACAGGACCCCAGCATCAAGTCCTGCCTGAAGTTTCTGCGCAAAACACCGTGGGCCAGAGAAAAAGTCGAAGCCATCTATATCCAATTTAAACAGACTAAGTCTTAATAAGGACCCCCTGCCCGATCTCGACGTAAATGAGGGCTGGCCAACAAAAGCATTTGCAAAATAAGCGGCACATCCATTGAAAGCGATATGGCACGCCCTTTATCATACAACCCACCGAGGGAGATTCTGTGACCGATAATGGATCCTTCTTTCGTTATTTTTGCGTGTCCCGAGTAGTGCTCTTGAACTTTGAAGCTGCTCATTTCCGGAAAAAAATAATCGGCAGAAGAACTAAAAGAAGCGCGCTGACATTCTGCAAGTACTGGCAAAAGACTTGGTCCACCCGACAAGCGCCTGAGTTTTGAATGATAATTCCATGAACTCTCGCTAAATACAGCAAATCTATCGTTTCCAATCTCAAAAGAGATATTTCCAGTGTTGAATAGTATACGACCAACCTCTTCATCTCTCTCGTTTTTAACTACCATTCCGATGGTTGTGGCCGGAAAATCCTGGTATGTACCGTACAAGAAAGTCTTGCTATCAAAACCGTCTTTCGGAAAACATGGCGCCACCGTCTCCGCACATATTTCAAAGGCCCATCGCTCTTGCAGCTTTGCTCTATATCTCAGACTGAAAATAATAATCGGAGCAAAAATGAGAATGACGATCCCGATAATCAAAAACAAGAACTGTTCTGGATTATTGAACATTTTCCCTCTTATACTTTGATATCAATGTCGACAACTTTTATATCACCACAACACTCTGAGCAATCCGTTTCAAAAAAGCCAGCGCAATAACGGCACATTCGAGTATTCTACGCGACTATCGAAACCACAACCACGAATCATGACGCAATATCAACTCTTCGCTACCACACCGAAAGCGATGGAAGGCATTCTCGCCAATGAAATCCAAGCGCTCGGCGGGAAGAACGTGCAGCAGAAAATGGCCGGCGTGGCTTTTCAGGGCGATCTGGCGATGGCTTACACAGCCTGTTTATGGTTGCGCACCGCCAGCCGCGTGTTGTTGTTGCTCAGTAGCTTCGAGGTCAAGTCCCAGCAGGATCTCTATGACGGCATCCAGTGCATCGACTGGTCGGAACATTTGAACACTAACGACAGTCTGGCGGTGTCGTTCAGCAGCAAAAATAATCCGGCGATCAACAATACACATTTCGGCGCGCTCAAAGTGAAAGATGCCATCGTCGATCAAATGCGCGCCAAATTTGGCAGTCGACCCAATGTCGATACCGAGCGCCCCAGCATCCGCGTCAATGTCTATTTGCACAACGACACCGCTCAGCTCAGCCTGGATTTATCCGGTGAAAGTTCGCACAAACGTGGTTACCGCGAAGTCAGCATTGCCGCACCGATCAAGGAAAACTTGGCGGCAGCAATTTTGTTGCGTGCAGACTGGCCGGAAATCGCCAAGCAAGGTGGCTCACTGCTCGACCCGATGTGCGGCTCCGGCACCCTACTCGTGGAAGGCGCGCTGATCGCCGGCGATATCGCACCGGGTTTACAACGCGATTATTTCGGTTTTTTGGGCTGGAAGCAGCACAATCCCGCGCTGTGGCAAAGTATTCTAGGCGAAGCGCAGCAGCGCTGCGAGATTGGCCTGAATAAATTGCCGGCGATCGTCGGTTTCGATCAGGATCGCCACACCGTCACCGCCGCGTTACAGCACATTGAGAACGCAGGCTTACAAAGCAGAATCCACATTGAAAAGCGTGACATCACCGATGCCGCAGCCAAAGAAAGCTGGCACAAAGGATTGATCGTCTGCAATCCGCCTTATGGCGAACGACTCGGCGATGAAGAACAAGCCGCCCTGCTCTATCGCCAGTTCGGTGAAGTCTTGAAACAGCGCTTTGCCGGTTGGCAAGCGGCGATCATCATCGGCAATCCGGAGCTGGGTTTTAAATTGGGCATCCGTTCGCACAAGCCGATTACGCTGTTCAATGGCGCGTTGGAGTGCAAGTTATTGCGCCTCACGATTGAGGAAAAAGCTTTCTTCGAACCGAAAGCCAAGTCGCAGCAGGAACGCATCGAACACATCAGCCGCCGCGCCCAAGCCGGGCAACTCGACAGTCAGGCGGAAATGTTCGCCAACCGCTTGCGCAAGAATCTGAAGAAACTGACCAAGTGGGCTAAACAAAATCAGGTGCATTGTTATCGGTTGTACGATGCCGATCTGCCGGAATACGCCGTGGCAGTGGATGTTTATAACGGCGAACAAACTTGGGTCAACGTTCAGGAATATGAATCGCCGAAAACGATTGATCCTGTCAAGGCCAATCAGCGGCTGGCCGGCGTGATGGGGGAAATACCCAAAGTGCTGGAAATTCCCGCCGAGCAGGTGTTTCTAAAAATACGCCGCAAGCAGAAAAGCACCGATCAATACGAAAAACAAGGCAATTCCCGCCACTTTCACGTCGTTGAAGAAGGCGGCTGCAAGTTCTGGGTGAATTTTGAGGACTACCTGGACACCGGTCTGTTTCTTGATCACCGGCCGCTACGTTTATTGATTCAACAACAGGCCAAAGACAAACGTTTCCTGAATTTATTCGCCTATACCGGCAGCGCCACGGTACATGCAGCGATCGGCGGTGCGGCATCCAGTGTCACGGTCGATATGTCCAACACTTATGTGGATTGGGCAAGGCGAAATTTCGTCCTCAACGGCATCCGCGGCGATCACCAACTGGTGCGCGCCAATTGCCTGCAATGGTTGGTCGAGCAAGCGGATGCAAAACAAAAACCGCAATTCGATCTGATCTTTCTCGACCCGCCCACTTTTTCCAATTCCAAGAAAATGGACGAAGTCTTCGACATCCAGAAAGACCACGTACCACTGATCCGCAATGCCGCAACTCTATTAGCACCGGGTGGAACACTATATTTCTCAACCAACTCCCGTCGTTTCAAGATGGATCAAGAAGCATTGACAGATTTGACCATTGAAGACATCAGCAGAAAAATGATTCCCGAAGATTTCGCCCGCGATGCCAAAATTCATTATTGCTGGAGAATTTCTCGATGAGCATCACGCAACCATAAATCAGCTCCCGCTTTGCCTCTTTGATTACCAATTACCCCCAAGAATCAAGCGGAACTTCGGTTTGCGTGATTAATTTTGGCATCATGTTAATATAATGGAAAAATCAAACTTCATATGCCCATTAGCAAAGTAAATAAAATAAACAATCTTGAGACATCAAATCTTGCAATCTACATAAGATATTTTGCATCCTACACAAAAAAAGCTTGGTATCTACAGATGAACAAATGCACTGAAAAGTGAATAGCTCTAACGATTCTTACAATTAATCGCTTATGAAAACAGAAATCCATGAAATATCATTCAACTCAAGCACAATTACCCGCATATTGGCAGCGGCAGCGGTTGTTTTGATCCTTGCCAGCATCGGCGGGCAACTCTTGAAATTCACGTTTGGCGCTGATTATCTTAAAAGGTTTGTTCTACTCTTCAATCTTGATGAAGAAAGAAACATTCCAACCTATTTTTCTGTATTACTCATGCATTTTGTGGCCCTACTGCTTGCACTCATCACTGTATTTAACAAGAAGCAAATGATGCCGCACGTATCAAAATGGGCAATTCTTTCATTCGGGTTCCTCCTTATGGCGTTCGATGAATCATCGCAATTCCATGAGAGGCTCATTTGGCCATTCAGAGCAATGCTCAAAGAGCTGTCAGCTGATGGTGCTACCCTCGGCGTCTTTTATTTCACTTGGGTCATACCGGGTATCATACTCGTGACAGTTCTCGGACTATTCTTTCTAAAATTCCTACTGTACCTCCCTACGACAGTAAGAATCAGATTTCTGATCGCTGCGATCCTCTATATTGGCGGAGCTATCGGTTTTGAATTGATCGGCGGCCGTCATTCCGAGTTGTACGGGGAAGAGAATTGGGGCTACATTATAATTACCACTATTGAAGAAAGTCTCGAACTATCAGGACTTATTTTCTTCATTTGGGCACTGCTAAAATATTGTGAAGATCACTTTAGCGCAATACAGCTTCGTTTTGAAACCTAACCCAGTTGTCGATGCAAAATACTCACCAATACCAAAATTTGGTATCACTGGATAATTTCTCGTTAAGCAAGCATAGATGGTCACGTAGCAAACCATTACAATCAGGCAATTACTATTCATCAACGAGATAAAACCATGACAAAGTCAGCTGCTCCGATCCGGTTGCAGGAAGATTTAATGCAGGCTGCGGCATTGACGGGTGAGCGATTTCATCGCAGCATGGCTGAGCAAATTGAATATTGGGCGGAAATGGGGCGTAACGTATCCCAAGTGTTGGACCCGGATGACTTATTGTCGATTTCAGCGGGCTTAGCAAAAATCAAGATTGAACCCGTTCATAGTGAACCGATTGATCCCGGCAAAGTATTCCAGTCGCTTGAAGCTGAGCGTGTGAGCGGAATACTACCGTAAACAGTGACCAGTAGCTCAATGAAGTGTCAGATTTCGTTAACGCATCCTGACTATCTGGAGCAAATCAATCCGGATGGCACCATAAAAATAGGAAAATTCCAGGGCGGCGTATTTAGCGAGATGAGTGAAACAGTACTTTGAGTATAAAAAACAACTTTGAGTGTTGGTCAGTGGAAATGATGCAGGTAAAAGCACCTTTTATCGTACGCGGCTGGCACCACAGGGTATGCCGTTTGTTAATGCCGATATCGTGGCCAAATTGCTTTATCCCCATGCCTCGGAATCGGCATAGCTATGATGCAGCAATACTGGCGGGACAGCTGCGATTACAATTGTTGCGAGAAGGATGCAGCTTTTGTTTTGAAACCGTATTCTCGCATCTCTCAAAAATCGATTTTATCGCGCAAACAAAAACACTCGGCTATAAAATTGTTTTGGTGTTTATCCACCTGAGTGATGTTGCACTTTTCAATATGCAAAATTTGGACTCTGCGACAGAACAAACAAACTATCCAAGCAGTTTCTATCAATTCATGAGGTCGTAAATGAAAAAAATCCTTATTGCCATATGTGGCGGTTTAATACTGTCTTCCTGCACATGGGTCAAGGTAACTACGAAAGGCGAAAGCGTGCGCCTGGTGCAATCCGTCAGAGCGGTCGAGCCATGCAAAAAACTGGGGCAAATCAGTACTAAAGTTGTCAGCCAAATAATATTTGATCGCGATTCGGAAAAAGTTGCAAGCGAACTTGCTGATCTTGCACGCAATGAAGCTGCCTTGATGGGTGGCGATACGATTGTTCCCGTTTCAGATATTTTCGATGGAAGACGCAGTTTCGGTGTCTATCAGTGTTTCCCATCAAGACGATTGGATTGATAAATCCGGGAATACGACAGCTGCCGCTGCTATAGCAGACTGATGAGTCCGTTAACTTTTATATTAGAAATTCACCTGATAAATGATCAATATCGCATTTAACGCCTTCCATCATACCAAATCGGAAGCTTCTTCTTATCCTGTAAGGTTTTGCGCGGGCTGAATAGTACACTGAATATCTGACCGGCGATTTCTCGACCGGTATACAACTGTACTTTACGCGGTGAAGTCACGAGCGGGTGGCGGGTGAGAATGGTGAATTTCAGGCCGCGTTTACGGCCCCATTGTTTGAGCAGTTGGCTGAGGTCGATTTCGTCGGCGGCGAACAATTCCTGATTAAAACCGCCCACGTCACGAAACGCATCGATGCGGCACACCACCAGTGCGCCTGATGCCCAGCGGAACATCACTGACAAAGTTGTCCATAGTTGCATTGCAGCGTTACCCCACCACGGTAAATCCGGCATGTGCATGATACTGCCGCAACCTACGTACTTTCCGCTTTCAATCATTTGTAAAATATCGGCGACCATGCCAGGATTGAGCAAGCTATCAGCATCCACAAATAACAACCAATCACCGGTTGCAGCTGCTGCACCGGCATTGCGGGCGCGACCAATCTGATTGATTGGTTCAAACACCACGTTTGCACCGGCATGTTTTGCCAGTTCTGCGGTTTTATCAGTTGAATTGTTGTCAACGACGATGATTTCATGTGTAAAACCAGCTCCTTGATTGGCAATCATTGATTCAGAAATGGAATCCAGGCAATGCGTAATCAAAAGCTCTTCATTGAAAGCGGGAATGACGATTGAAAGATGCATAAGTAAACGATGTCGATGAAAACGCTATTATCCCGTAAAAATCAATAAAAGCTAGAAACAACACATCATGCTTGCTTTTTGTACAGATTCGATAATTTTTGTCGGTTTTACACATCCTTACCGATAATCATGTAAAAGCATATAAAAGATAATTATCAGAGTGTTACGTTAATCTGGCTTAATCAAACTATTACAGATGTACTATCAAGGAATGTACTAATGTACTAATAAAAAAGGAAGAATTTCCTATAGCTCCAAGAAAACAATAAACCTACAATGCGGCTGTGTGTAATTAGAAGCTATAAATAACCAATAACTACAGCCTAACTCAAGTGAGCTATCACACTTGACATGAAGCTGATCTGATTAGATTTTTGTAAATTCACTTTGGAGATTTTAAAATGAAAAATACTTTTAAACTAAAATTAGTAGCAGTTGCTGTTCTGATGGCAAGCGGTGTTGCACACGCTACTCCGACTCAAGTGCCAACTCAGTGGTTTGAGCACGATCCTGCTGAATTTGCTTCTTTTTCTTCAGCTGTCAAACACACTTTTGAGCATGAATACCTGTTTCACTTGAGCGGTAAAGTTGATGCGTTAGCGACTGCGGTTTCAAACGATGCACTGACTAAATTCAATATTGATGGCGGTAAAGTTGAGTTGTTCCTAAGCAATGGTGATAGTAACTATACCAACGATGTATCAATGGGTTCTTTTGCATTTGATTCCACAGCAGTAAATACAACCTTTTCATCCCTTTTAGCAGGTGATTATTATTACCAAGTTACTGGCTCTGTTGTGGGCAACAAAGGCGGGGGTTATCAGTTGTTTTCCGAAGTTACCCCAGTTCCGGAACCAGAAACATACGCCATGTTACTGGCTGGTTTAGGTTTGGTTGGTTTTTCGGTGCGTCGCCGCAAAACAGTTTAATCAAAGCTTGATACTACAAGCCACAGAGCGAAATTGCTCTGTGGCTTTTTTGTTTCCTGGGTTCAATAAATGTACTGTACTATAGGAGTATAAGCTTACTGCATAAGGGCATCCTAACTCAATGCCTTAGCTGTTAGTGTCATATGATCTGAATATAATAGGCTTCAAGCTATAAAGAATACCTTCCTAAATATTCTAAAGACATATCAGTACGGGCGATAGTTTTTGAGCATATAATTATCAATTACTTAACTTGCCAGTTAAATATTTAACTTTAATTCACCTTCAAACCTCCCTTGATTTCCTAAAACTCTATTAGCCTATGGCAGCCAGTAATGAGTAAAAATATTCCTGCAGAAAAGGACTTGTCTCATCAGATTTTTGCACCAACCAATTATTTTGACCTGACCAATAATGAGCAAGGCAGGATCCTTCAGTTTCAGCAAGAAATTCTGCAATTAGTGGTATTGGGAAATAATTATAAAGAGATTTGTGAGGATGTTTGTTTGCTGATGGAACAGCTTTTGGACAATGCAGTTGCAACAGTTATGCTGTTGGATAAGGAAAAGCAATGCATGAATGTATTTGCCGCACCCAGCGTTCCTGAAGAATGCATTGTGCAACTAAATGGCTTGCGCCCAGGCCCTGGAGCCGGGTCTTGCGGGAATGCGGTATTTCGTCAAGAAGCGGTTTTCGTAGAAAGTACGCTTGACGATCCGCGCTGGCAAAGTATCCGGAAATTAGCCATTGATTTTAATATCCTCTCTTGTTGGTCAATGCCGGTACGCAGTAAAGGCGGCGAATGCATTGGATCGTTTGCGTTGTCAAGTTTTGAACATCGCTTACCCAGTGCATTTCACCGTAAGTTACTGGAAATCGGATCGTTTATTATCGGAATCGCCCTGGAACAGAAAAAGGTGAATGAGCAATTGCATCTTTCGAGCAAGGTTTTCGAAAATAGCACCGAAGCTATTTTGATTACCGATGCCAATAAGATAATAATCGCCATCAATAAGGCGCTGAATAAAATAACCGGCTATAGAGAAGAGGAAATAGTCGGTCAATCCGTATCGATCGTGGTATCTAACCGGCATAACAGGAGGTTTTTTCAGAAGATTTGGTCAAGCGTTGAACAATATAATCATTGGCAAGGTGAAATATGGAATCGAAATAAGCACGGACGAGAGTACCCGACGTGGTTTAGCATTACTCCTGTGCATAGCAAGGATGGCTTAATCAGCTATTACCTGATTAATTTTTCCGATATCACCGATAAGAAAAAATCGGATGAAATCATATGGCGACAGGCGAATTATGACTCGTTGACGGGTTTGCCAAATCGCAATATGTTTTATGATCGGTTGAGTCATGATATTAAGAATACTTCCCGCTCAGGAAAACGATTGGCAGTGTTGTTTATCGATCTCGACCATTTCAAAGAAGTGAATGATTCATTAGGACACAGTGTTGGCGATGCGTTGCTAGTGGAAGCGGCAAAGCGGCTGAGCGGTTGTATTCGGGAAACGGATACGGTGGCGCGTTTAGGCGGTGATGAATTCACCATCATTCTGAGTGGTATCAACGATCAGCATTGTGCTGAAATGATTATTCAAATGATCTTGCTGGAGTTGGCCAAGCCATTCCATTTAAATGCCAAATTGGCGTATGTGTCTGCGAGTATCGGCGTTACATTTTTCCCTGATGACGCAAATACTGCCGACAGTTTAATGAAAAATGCCGATCAAGCCATGTACGCCGCCAAAAACAATGGACGTAATTGCTGGAACTGCTTCACGTCGAATATGCAGGCGGCCACAGAAATTCGCTCGAAAATTGCCTATGAATTACGCAATGCACTGAAGGAGCACCAGCTCTATTTGCTGTATCAACCCATTGTGGAACTGGCAACCGGCAACATATATAAAGCTGAAGCGTTGATACGCTGGCAGCATCCGGAACGAGGAATAATTTACCCGGCTGAATTTATCAGAATTGCGGAAGAAACCAATCTGATTACAGATATTGGTGATTGGGTATTCAAGCAGGCAGTCAGTCAAGTTGCCTTGTGGCAGGCATGCTTCGGTACTGACTTCCAGATCAGCATCAACAAATCACCTAAGCAATTCATTAACAAAATGAGTGATTGGGTGAATCATTTAAACGAGCTAGAACTCAACGGACAAAGCATCATTGTTGAAATTACCGAGAATTTGCTCTTGGATGTCCATGAACTGGTAGTTAAAAAATTGTTAAATTTCCGGGATGCAGGTGTTCAGGTAGCCATTGATGATTTTGGTACCGGTTACTCGTCACTATCCTACTTAAAAAAATTTGATATCGATTATCTTAAGATTGATCAATCATTTATTGCTAACTTAGACAGTGACGCCAACAATAGCATTTTATGCGAAGCGATTATTACCATGGCTCACCGTTTGGGTATGAAAGTGATTGCTGAAGGCGTAGAAACAGATTTGCAGAAACAGTCGTTGATGGCAATGGGTTGTGATTACGGTCAAGGTTATTTCTTTAGCAAACCGTTGACCGCAGATAAATTTGAAGCTTTTCTTCTACAAAAGGGATAGATGAGCTCATAGATCAATCTTTAATCGTGACTCTGAAATTGGAGCAAAGGGAATTTAAAAAGTATTTTTCCCTTTAACAATTTTCCAGAAGTAAGTATTCTATTCACTCAGTACTACTGATTGGGTGTTACAGTTAAAATTTTTGGAGGTTATATGAAAGTACTTTTATTCTTGACGCTTATATTAAGTTCTCATGGTTATGCTCAAAGCGGTCATAACCATCAAGGTGGAATGCACGGTGGCGATCATCATGGCGGCGGCATGCACGGGGGTGGTCACCACATGTTGGATAAAACTAGCTTAAAACTGTTTTTTGAGCCTTTACCTGCATCAATTATCGATGAGAAGAAAAATGCAGCTTTAATTGAACTTGGAAAAAAGCTCTACTTGGATCCTCGGCTTTCTGTTAACGATCGGATTGCTTGCAACTCGTGCCATCAACTGGATAATTTTGGTGTAGATAGTCAACCGACGTCACCAGGCCATGAAGGAAAACGTGGCGGTAGAAATTCACCGACCACGATGAACGCAGCACTGCATATTGCCCAATTTTGGGATGGACGTGCAAAAGATGTTGAAGAGCAGGCATTGGGACCCATCTTGAATCCAATCGAAATGGGCATGCCAAGTGAAGCCGCCGTGGTCGATAAATTGAAAAAAATCGATGAATATAAGAGTATGTTTGCGGAAGCATTTAAGGATGAGAAGGATCCATTCCAATACAAAAATGTTGGTAAGGCAATCGGCGCTTTTGAGCGTACGCTGTTAACCCCTTCACGATTTGATGATTATCTCAAAGGCGATGAGAAAGCTTTGAATGACACTGAAAAAAGAGGCTTGCAAAAATTCGTCCATATGGGATGCGCAACTTGTCACAATGGGGTGGCAATTGGCGGAAATTCATACAGAAAAATCGGTCTTGTCGAGCCCTATGAAACAGCTGATGTGGGAAGATTTGCTGTAACCGGAATTGAAACTGACAAGAAAGTATTCAAAGTACCAAGCCTGAGAAACATTACTAAAACAGGTCCTTATTTTCATGATGGTTCGATTGCAACACTCGATGAAGCAATTCGAGAAATGGCGGAACATCAGCTTGGTCAGCAAGTCGGTGCCGAATTTATTAATGATGTAAAAGCATTCTTGGGGTCTTTAACAAGCAAGGGTAAAGAATAAACTGTGATAATCTGGTTGATCATCAGTTGATTTGAAAAACGTCACTATGGTTAGTAGTGGCGTTAACCAGATATCACCAATACCAAAAGTATTGTCGAAGAATACCCCCATAGAAGCTTCTTGTCGCATCGCTGCTAGCTTTCTTATAATATTCCTGAAGAACTTAATGTAATTTTGTTATCTATCAGATAGCTTTCTCTTTTCTAGATACTGTGAAAATATGCTATTAGATACCTATGAATGATTGGATAATCCCGGATTGGCCAGCACCCCACAATGTGAAAACGCTGTTTACAACCCGCAATGGCGGTGTGAGCAGTGGCATCAATGGCACTTATGCTTCCTTGAATTTGGGTGCACATGTCAATGATAATTTAGCGGATGTAGCATGTAATCGGGCGTTATTGCATCACTATTTGCCGGCTGAGCCGAAATGGTTGAAGCAGGTGCATGGTACTTTGCCTATCTGGATTGATCATACAGCAGCAGTAACGCCGGAAGGTGATGCCGTTCTCAGTCGCAAGCAAGGTACGGTTTGTGCTGTTATGGTTGCCGATTGCTTACCGGTATTTTTGTGTGACGCCGCAGGAACCACAGTGGGTGTCGTCCATGCGGGTTGGCGTGGCTTGGCCGGAGGAATTATTGAACGATCCATAGCAGCCATGCAAGCCGACTCTGGCCAATTGATGGCGTGGTTGGGACCGGCGATTGGTCCTGATTACTTTGAAGTCGGTGCGGATGTCTATGAAGCATTCGTCCGACACGATGAGAAAATGACACAAGCTTTTTTGCTAAAGGAAAATAACGACGAGAAAAAATGGCTAGCGAATATTTTCCTGTTGGCTCGCCAGCGCTTGGCAAGCATGGGTGTGACAGAAATTTATGGTGGAGGGATTTGCACATTCAGTAATCCCCAGCGTTTCTTTTCTTATCGCCGGGATGGCGAGACCGGGCGGATGGCGGCATTAATCTGGCTTGAGTAAATTGGACTTTTAACTTATTAAGTTATTACCTTACAACAGCGTATAATCCCGCCTTTCCTTTTCAATTACCTTTATGTCAACGCTTACCTGGATTATTTCCGCCAGCTTACTTGGGGGAATATTGAGTTTATTGTTTGCGGCAATATTGGCACTCAATGCACGGGTATCATGGCTTTCAATGTTAGTGTCCTATGCGATTGGTGCATTGTTGGGAGCCGCCTTTCTGAATACTCTGCCAGAAGCATTTGAACTTTCCGAAAACCCGGCGCAGGTAACGATTACTGTATTGATTGGAATTCTGATCTTTTTTATCCTAGAAAAACTAGTACTATGGCGCCATTGTCATTTAGAAGAATGTGAAGCACATGATCCATTGCATGGTTCTATAGCAACTCCGATCAATCTCCATGAACATGATCACGGACGTAGCGGAATGATGATCATTGTGGGTGACACTTTTCATAACTTTGTCGACGGTATTCTAATTGCTGCAGCTTTCATGGTGGATGTGCAACTTGGTATCGTGACGTCTATTGCGATTATAGCCCATGAAATTCCACAGGAAGTGGGAGATTTCATCATTCTCCTGAATTCAGGCTATACACGCCGCATGGCATTTCTGATGAATTTGTTATCCAGTTTTGCCACTGTAGTGGGCGGTGTGTTAGCGTATTTTATGCTGCATAAAATGAATTTTTTGGTGCAACCACTGCTAGGACTTGCTTCAGCCAGTATGATTTATGTAGCGATGTCGGATTTGATTCCGGGTCTACATAAACGTCCGGAGATTCATGCGACTATTCAACAAGTAACATTGATTCTATTAGGCATTTCATCTATCTGGCTGGTGGGAAATATTTTTCCCCATGGCTAGCAAGATGGAATGGTTGCAAAACACCAAAACTTTAACTTAAGGATATTCAATGATAAAACAATGGATTGCAGTATTGTTGCTGTTTTTTTGTACCAGTGTCGCTTATGGAGAAGAAAACAATATTCTCGATAAAGTTGAAAGCAGCGCGCGCTACTGGCTTGAGCTGGTCGACAGTGGGAAATATAAAGAAAGCTGGGAGAATTCATCTGCGCTATTCAAGACAAAAACATCCGAATCCGAATGGATCAAGTCTATTACCGCTATCAGAGGGCCGCGTGGCACAATAAATGCCAGGTATATTGCAACAGCAGGAACTACAAAAACATTGCCGGGATTTCCTGATGGGGAATATATAGTACTACAGTTTTATACTACTTTTACCCAGAAAGGATTGGCATTGGAGACGGTAGCACAGGCAAAAACATCAGATGAAACATGGCAAATTGTAGAATATTCGATCAAGTAAAAGTTTTTGTTACTTCGCAGGCATAATGCTTATGGCATCGCAGGCGAACTCACTCCTTTAAACCCTTGGGAAACACGGTAATATACCCGCCGCACCGGTGTACCGTAACGTTCAATGACACGATATTCGATGGCGCCGGGTTGATCGAGCATTGTTTTAACATCAATATCCGGCGAGATTTTTTCCAAATGGCGGCGTTTCATGCCAACCTGGATAATCGGCCGATTGGCGGGGGCCTGAGATGGAAGCCAGAATTCATACATGGCACCACTACCACCAAACATATTGCGTGAACGAATATCCAACTGCGCATCACCATGCGTATAAAAATATAGCGCACTGGCAACGGACCATTTGCTCATGCCGACAATAACCGGTTCTTTGCCGGTTTGATCTTTGACTTCCGCTGCAATTTGTTTGATTTCAGCGGCCGTTTCACGCCAAAAATAGTGTTCTGTGAATAAATGATACGGTATGCCCGGTATTCCCAGCACTACATAATGCAATACAAAGGCATAAGCAAAGATACAGGCAATAATAGTAAACCGCCAGGCAGTTTGTATGCGCTTGGCCAGAACACTCAGATGGTCAGGCTGACCAATCATCCAGGCGATGGTGGGTAATATGGCAAGCCAGATTGGGCCGGTCCAGTGAAAGCGTAGTGCATCAAACGTACTGAGTATGAAGCAAATAAATAATGGAGCACCGACAAAAACCTGTACAAATAAATGGCGTCTGCGTTCAAGCTGCTGATCGTCCGGCTTTTTGATTGAAAATAAGGCAATTGCGGCTGCAACAAAACCAACGGGCGTCAACAGAATGATGATGTGGGCAATTAAATAATGTACGGAAAACTGATAGCTATCTGCTAATACGCGATTGGATTGAAATGCAAAGGATACCCAAGCATTTTGGTAGTTCCAGATAATTACCGGTGAAAACAGTAACACTGCCAGGAGCGCGGCCAGATAAGGATGGGGGCGTTTCATCCAGCGGCGTGCCGTCGGATCTATGATCACAAATACCAACGCGGCAATACCCAATAAACCCAGACTATATTTGGACAGTAACCCCAATCCGAAAGCGACTCCCATGCCTAACCAAGCTGTACGTTGGCCAGCAACCAGCGCACGTTCCATGTAATAAAGTGTGGCAGCCCAAGCCGCGACTAGTGGCGCGTCAGGGGTCATTAATAGGCCGGAACCAAACCCCAATGGCAGGATAGCCAATAATAATAGGGTGCGCATTGCAGTGGACTTATCGTACAGATTCTGCGCCAGTGCGTATAAATAGCCCATGGTGACCAAGCCGCAGAAAAGAGCACCGATGCGTACACCAAACTCATTATGTCCCAAAATGGCTGTACCCAGCCAAATTAACCAGGCAACCATGGGGGGGTGATCATAAAAGCTCAGATCCATGTGCTGCGCATATTGCCAGTAATAAGCCTCATCCGGAATGAGTTGCGCTAAGCCGAAATAAACCAGACGTAACAATATAACAAACAGCACGATACCAATCGCAGCCGTGCGCCAGCGTATTTCCTGCGACGGAAGATCTTTTGCGTTGGGGAATACATAAAAGGCTGAGCCCAGATAATTGACGGCCGCAGTGGCAATGATGGCCGGAAAAATGGCTAGCAACGGCGGTACGTGCCAAACATAAACCAGCAAGGCCAGCACACCGCCGCGCAGTAATAAGGCCAGTGCACCAACAGTCAGAAAACGTCCGAATTGATGCCATTGCAAATAGCCCGCGTGATGTTCACGGAACGACCACTTGGAATTCAAGGTGTAGTTGGCGGTTGCCGCGACAAAGAAACTGATGAAGTGTGCCAACGCAAGTCCGGCATCGCGACTGATCATCCATTGAAAAACAATGGCATCAATCAATACGCCCAATAGTCCGACGACAGCAAAACGACCCGCTGTATTGAGCGTGACTGTACCACCCGCTAGTGTTATCAAGCGTTGTACATAAGCGCGCTGATGAGAAAAAGATAATTTGGACGTGCCATGCGTGCGATCATGAAAACAAATAGGTATTTCCGTGACCCGGAGTTTACCGTGATTGGCCATGAGTAGCTCAAGCAGAATTTTGTAGCCATGTGCGTTGTTGGAGATACTGGCAGCCAGCTCACGGCGGAATGCAAAGAAACCGGATGTGGCATCATTGACATCACAGATCGGACGCGCAATCCAACCACCGACGCGTGACAGCAATTGCCGGTGCAGCGGCCAATTCTCCGTACTGCCACCAGCGATATAGCGACTGCCGACGGCGACATCGTAACTACCGTTTAATACCGGGGTGACAACCGCTGATAAACGTTCTGGCGGGTGGCTTAGATCTGCGTCCATAACGACAATGACATCACTTTTGGCTGTGGCCGCTCCTGCCAATATTGATGCAGTGAGATCCGGCTTTTCTTGTCGCTGAATCAAACGAACATTGGATCGGTTTTCCCAGGCTCGTATCTTGTCGGGCGTGCCATCAGTGGAGCCATCATCCACGAAAATGACTTCAAAGGTGTCAGGACTTAAATCAAGTGCGGATAAGCGTGTTAAGAGTAAATCTATATTCTCGGATTCATTCAGTGTAGGCACTACGATGGAAAATTGAGTCATGTAGCTCTACAGATTAGAATTGACACTTAATGATTGACGGCATGGTTCTATTTTTGTTGTTTTTGGTATTTATTGACCGCTTTATTATGATCTGCCAAGTTAGTGGAAAATTGAGATTCTCCATTACCTTTCGCAACAAAATATAACGCGTCAGTTTCAGCCGGATTAAGTGCTGCACGAATGGAAGCTAAGCCTGGCAAAGCAATAGGTGTGGGCGGCAAGCCTGCGCGAGTATAAGTGTTGTATGCTTGATCTGCAAGCAGATCTTTTTTGCGTAAGTTTCCATCAAACTGTTCACCCAGACCGTAGATAAGAGTGGGATCTGTTTGTAATCGCATACCTTTACGCAGTCGGTTAATAAAAACCCCCGCTATTTCAGCCCGATCATTTTCCATCCCGGTTTCTTTTTCGATGATGGAAGCAAGAATAAGCGCTTCATAAGGTGTAGTTAGGGGTAAAGATTCCATACGCGTCGACCAACTGGTTTGTAAATTATTTTGCATGGCTTGGTAGGCACGTTGTAAAACATCAATATCGCGGTCACCTTTAATAAAATAATAAGTGTCCGGGAAAAATAATCCCTCAGCGGCGACTTCACTTGCACCGATGCGCTGCAAAATTTCCTGATCACTTAAATCGGTTATCGTGTTTTCGATGGCCGGATGTTCACTGAGAGCTTTCCGCAGTTGAGCGAAGGTCCAACCTTCAATGAAGGTTATCTCATTCTGTTTTGCATCACCTTTTGTCAGATATTCTAGCAACGCTATTTGGGAAAGACTGCCGGTCAATTGATAATCGCCTGCTTTAATCGTTGATTCCTGATTTAGGTAGCGTGCCAACACGATCAATGACCACTTGCTGGGAATGATGCCGGCATTCGCCAGCTGCTGCGCAACCTGTTTTAAATTGCTGCCCGGACGGATGGAGAATTCATAGGGCGTGACAGGAAGCGTAACATCTGAATGAACATGGAGATAAAACCATCCGGTGAAGAGGATGGTTATCGATGTTATGGCAAGAAGGAGGCGTTTTAGCGTGTGCATGCGCCAAAAAGTAAAATTTATACTCTACGGAAAACAAGCGTTCCGTTAGTTCCTCCAAAGCCGAAGGAATTTGATAAGGCAACGTTGATACGCATATCTCTTGCTATGCTAGGGATATAATCCAGATCACACTGCGGATCCTGATTGACAAGATTAATAGTGGGCGGTGCAATTTGATGATGTACTGCCAGTGTAGAAAATACTGCTTCCACACCACCGGCAGCACCCAGTAAATGTCCTGTCATGGATTTTGTTGAATTAATCGCAAGTTTATTGGCGTGGCCCCCAAAACAACGTTTGATCGCAACCGTTTCAGCGATATCACCTAATGGAGTGGATGTACCATGTGCGTTAACGTAATCAACTTCAGTGGTAGGGATGCTCGCATTCTTAAGTGCATTGGACATGCAACGTGCTGCACCTTCACCATCATCGCAAGGCGCTGTCATATGAAACGCATCGGCACTCATGCCAAAACCGGCTAATTCAGCATAGATCTTTGCACCACGCCGTTTCGCGTGTTCTATTTCTTCCAATACCAAAATTCCCGCACCTTCACCTAAAACAAAACCATCGCGATCTTTATCCCAGGGACGACTTGCGGATGCCGGATCATCATTACTCACAGACAAAGCTTTTGCAGCAGAAAAACCACCAATAGAAAGCGGGGTGACACATGATTCTGCGCCACCGCATACCATGACATCCGCATCGCCATATTCAATCATGCGGGCTGAATGGCCAATGCTATGTGTAGCCGTGGTGCAGGCGGTTACAATCGCTAAGTTTGGCCCTTTATAACCATACATAATGGATAAGTTGCCCGCAATCATATTGATGATTGTGCTGGGAATAAAGAAAGGTGATATTTTGCGTGGACCGCCTGCATGGTATGCGGCATCCGTATTTTCAATCATTGATAAACCACCGATACCCGAACCGATATTGACGCCGACGCGTTCAGAATCAAGATGCGTAACATCTTCTATACCTGCATCTTTAACAGCCTGAATTGCGGCAGCCATACCATAGTGGATAAAAATATCCATTCGACGTGCTTCTTTGGCTGACAAATATTGTTGAATATCAAAATCTTTTACTTCACCAGCAATCTGCGAGGTGAAATTTGATGCATCAAAACGAGTGATCCGGGTGATACCGGACTTCCCTGAGACGATGCTCTCCCATGCACTCGATACTGTGTTTCCAACGGGTGATACAATACCTAACCCGGTAATTACTACCCTGCGTTTGGACAAAATAACTCCGTTCTTGTACTTAAAAAAATAAAATACTAATTTGTGTTAGCGGTGACGTAGTCAATTGCTTCTTGGACAGTATTTATTTTTTCTGCTTGCTCATCTGGAATTTCACACTCGAATTCTTCTTCCAGTGCCATAACCAGTTCAACTGTGTCAAGTGAATCTGCTCCCAGATCATTGACAAAAGATGATTCATTCTTGACTTCAGCTTCATTAACGCCAAGTTGTTCAGCAACAATTTTTTTAATACGCTGCTCAATATTTTCCATCTAGGTACTTCCTTTCAGGTAAGAAAAACTTTTTTATTTTAACAAATTTTCAATGCCAACAAAATTGAACCCAGGCATACAATTGATGAAATTGTGATTGTTTCAAGATTCTTTTAACTAAATTGTATCTCATAGAGATGACATATTACTATCAGACCTCAAATATAAATTTCTTATATTACGTCAATCCATATACATTCCACCATTCACATGGAGTGTAGTGCCTGTAATATAGCCTGCAGCGGACGAAGCCAGAAATGCCACTGCTGATGCAACATCCTCAGGGCGCCCTAATCTTCCCAAGGGGACATGCTGGATTAAGGCTTGTTGATGCTCATTGGTCAATGAACGAGTCATGTCGGTATCAATAAAACCTGGAGCAATACAATTCACAGTAATATTGCGACTACCCACTTCACGAGCTAATGATTTACTAAAACCAAAGAGTCCTGCTTTGGCTGCGGCATAGTTTGTTTGCCCCATGTTTCCCATTGAACCGACTACAGAAGAGATATTGATGATACGTCCGTAACGGGCTTTCATCATAGCGCGAAGAACGATGCGGCTTAAACGGAATACTGATTTTAGATTGGTTTCTATAATCTCATCCCATTCTTCATCTTTCATACGCACCAACAAATTATCGCGTGTAACTCCAGCATTATTAATCAATATTTCAATTTCACCGAATTTCTCCCGAACGGCTTGGATTGTATGGTTAATTTGTTCGGCATCATTCACATTCAAAGCAACACCGGTACCTTTGATGCCATTTTTTTCCAAATATTGACTAATCGAGTTGGCGCCGCTTTCAGTGGTCGCTGTACCAATCACAACCGCGCCATGCTGACCTAATTTAACGGCAATAGCCTGTCCAATCCCACGACTGGCACCTGTTACTAATGTTATTTTATTTTCCAAAGTTATATCCCCACAAGCAGAGACAGAAGCATGACTGTAAATGGCAAATGCGCATTGTTATCATATCATCCTAAGTTAACAGCTTGTCTGATTGTTCCGCTATCGGCTAATGATAGTTGCTGTAAATTCTGATCGATGCGCTTATTCAGTCCAGCCAATACTTTTCCCGGTCCACATTCAATAACATGTGTGATGCCGGCATTGGCAAAAGCTCGAATAGTATCCACCCATCGCACAGGGCTAACCAGTTGCTGAACCAGAATTTCCTTGATGGATGTGATGTCAGTATGCAGACTCACATCGGCATTATGCAAAATTGCAGTCTTAGGTGGGTGCAATGTAATGTTTTGCAATTGTTGCCGCATGCGTTCAGCCGCTGATTGCATGAGTAAGCAATGGGAAGGAATACTCATGGGCAACATGATGGCACGTTTTGCTCCCTTCGATTTAGCCATTTCAATGCCTTGCAGGATGGCATTTTTGTGACCGGCAATGACTACCTGACCCGGTGAATTAAAGTTAGCTGGTTCAAGGGATGATTCCCCGTTGCCTTGTTTTGTGATGTCATAGCATATGGACTGGATAATTTCATCATCCAATCCCAGAATTGCGGCCATTCCACCGATACCTTCCGGCACAGCATGCTGCATTGCCTCGGCGCGGAAACGCACCAATGCTAACGCATCAGCAAAACTTATTACGTCTGCTGCGACTAATGCCGTGTATTCGCCCAAACTATGCCCAGCTAATAGCACTGGCTGCAAACCACCTAAGCTATTCCATGCACGGTATACAGCGATACCCGCCATGAGCATGAGCGGTTGTGTGTTGATGGTAAGATTGAGGTCTTCAGCAGGTCCGGAATTAACCATCGACCAGAAATCCTGTTTGAGGATATCGGATGCTTCTTGAAAGGTTTCTTGGATGATGGGTAAGTCGGCATACCCGTTCATCATTCCAACCGATTGTGATCCTTGACCTGGAAATACAAATGCAAATTTCATAAATCACCAGCGCAGTAAAACCGCCCCCCATGTAAAGCCACCGCCGACACCTTCCAACAAGACCAACTGATTAGGTTGAATACGTCCGTCGCGCACTGCAAGATCCAATGCGAGCGGGATAGAAGCCGCAGAGGTGTTGCCGTGTTTGTCAACCGCTACCACTACCTTATCCATTGACAACCCAAGTTTCTTTGCCGTCGATTGGATAATCCGTATATTGGCCTGATGAGGGATCAGCCAATCGATGTCCGTAGATTGCAGATTATTTTTTGCGACCGCTTCTTGCACGACTTCTTCCAGTACCTTAACAGCGAATTTAAAAACAGTATTACCTTCCATGCTGATGTAGGGCGTACCCTGTACTTTTCCTCCGCTGATACATCCGGGTGCAGAGAGAATATTACTGTGACTGCCGCTGGCATGAAGATGCGTCGATAAAATACCGGGCTGATCACTTTGAGTGAGTACCACCGCACCGGCACCATCACCAAACAGAACACAGGTATTCCGATCGTTCCAATCGAGTATTTTCGAATAGATTTCACTGCCGACCACCAAGGCATTCCGACATTTACCCGAACTGACAAACATGTCGGCGGTTGCCAACGCATACACAAAACCACTGCAAACCGCTTGCACATCAAATGCCGGGCAATTTTCTATCCCCAGTTTATTCTGCAGAATACAGGCAGTACTTGGAAAAATCATGTCCGGCGTGGTAGTAGCGACTATAATGAGATCGATATCGTTGCTGGTTACACCGGCAGCCTGCATGGCATTCTGGCACGCGTAGAGTGCCAGGTCACTGGCAACCTGATTCTCATGCGCAATATGCCGTTGCGTGATTCCCGTACGCGTGCGTATCCATTCGTCACTGGTATCCACCATGCTTTCCAGATCACGGTTAGTGAGTATCTTTTCCGGTAAATAACTACCGGTTCCAATGATTCTTGAATACATCATTTTGTCATCGTTTCCAGAGAAATTTGCGAATGATGAGAAAGCTCTGCTACCCGCTCACTAATACGTCGCAACATGCCACCTCGTACTTCATCAACTGCACGTTGAATGGCAAAACCAAATGCATATTTATCAGCAGAACCATGGCTCTTAATAACAATACCCCGCAACCCCAGCAGACTGGCACCATTGTATCGGCGATGATCTACGCGATGCTTAAAAGAGTTTATAACCGGCATTGCAATGATGCCAGCCAGTTTTGTCAGCAAATTACGCTTGAATTCTTGGCGCAAGTAAGTTGCTAACATTTGTGCCAGGCCTTCCGAAGTTTTTAAGGTAATATTGCCGACAAAACCATCACACACTACTACATCGGTAGTTCCTCTGTAAATATCGTTTCCTTCGACATTACCATAAAAGTTAAGTCCGCTATTGCGCAATAATTCAGCCGCCTGTTTAACCGTTTCATTTCCCTTGATTTCTTCCTCGCCAATGTTCAGCAGTCCAACACTCGGAGATAATTTATTTTCTACTGAAGATACCAGAGAGGCTCCCATAATTCCAAATTGAAATAAATGTTCTGCCGTGCAGTCGACATTGGCACCGAGATCCAATACATACGTGTGCCCTGTAATCGTCGGCAATACGACCGCAAGTGCCGGACGATCAATACCTGGGATTGTTTTTAACACAAATCGCGAAGTTGCCAATAAGGCACCTGTATTGCCTGCACTGATACAAGCTTGTGCTTCACCTGCTTTAACGAGATTAATAGAGACACGCATCGAAGAGTCTTTCTTGCCGCGCAAAGCCAGCGCAGGCGACTCATCCATGCCAACGACTTCACTAGCTGGATGTAACCGGATTCTGGGGCCTAATTTAAAATTAGCCGCATTGAGTTCCGCTTCAATGGCATCAGGAATGCCTACCAGTATAATATTGGCTTCAGGGTCGCGGCGAAGATAATCAACCGCAGATGGAACGGTTACATGAGGACCATGATCGCCCCCCATACAATCTATTGCTACAGTAATATCCAATTTTGGTGCTCTTATGGCTGGGAAAAACTACACAATGAATGTAGCTTGTAGCAATAGGATTTAATTTTTAATCGTTCTTAGTCTTAATAACTTTCTTACCACGATAGTATCCGTTAGGGCTAATATGGTGACGTAAATGCACTTCTCCTGTGCTGGGCTCTATGGCTAAGGGAGGACTGGTCAGAAAGTCATGTGAGCGGTGCATGCCACGTTTCGAAGGTGATTTTTTGTTTTGTTGAACTGCCATCTGATTAACTCCTTGAATTTAATTCTTCTTAAACTTTGCTAGTGCTACAAATGGATGTGTTGATTGTGATTGACCACTCAAAATATCTTCATTTGATTCTGGCCGATGCAGCTTGCACTCATCATCCGGGTGACGTGATGAAATTGATAGACTGAGAATGATCTCTTCTTCAATTAAATTCAAAACGTCCAAAGTAGGTGTTGCTAAAATGGCATCAATTGTATCATCTTCATCTATCTGATCTAATTCCGCTTCATTCTTGACTAGTAGAAAAAAAGTCTGCAAATCTACAATGTGCGTTAATTTGTTAAGGCAACGCTGGCAACGAAGATGTATTTTACCTTTAATTTCCAGATGCAAACTGGGTTTGTTATTTTTATGAAAGTAACCACTGATTTTGTATGTTAACTCACCTGCTTTATCAAACAGCAAATCATGCAAGCGCGAAAGCTCTAATAACGGGATTTTATCACGATGTATACCCGCATTACGCACAAAATCAAGGGAGTCTATTACAAATCGTACAGACATAAGGCGCGCATGTTATATTTTTTAGCTTTAAGTGTCAAAAAATAACGAAGGAAATTTTGAAAACACCAACGATTACTCAAAAAATTATATTAAGTTCCAGTTCGATTTATCGTAAGGAATTACTTCAGCGTTTACACATTCCATTTGAAACAAGCAGCCCTCAAATTAATGAAGCGCCTTTGTGCAATGAATCTCCCGAAGAAACTGCTGCACGTCTGGCGGAAGCAAAGGCACGTGCTGTTGCCAAAACTTATCCGCAAGCGCTTATTATAGGTTCTGATCAAGTAGCGGTATTAGGGAATTTGCATCTTGGCAAACCGCTGAACCATATCAATGCAACCGAACAACTACGGTTAGTACGCGGCAAGGAGGTTGTTTTCTATACGGCTTTATGCTTATTGAATAGTGCTACAGATAAACTACAAATACAGGTAATTCCTTACCATGTAAGATTCCGGCAGCTCAGTGATCAGCAAATTGAAAATTATCTCCTTAAAGAACAGCCTTATCACTGTGCAGGTAGTGCAAAGTCTGAAGGATTGGGGATTGCACTCATTGAGCAAATGATGGGACATGATCCTAATGCACTGATTGGATTACCACTCATTGCTTTGGTAGACATGCTATCTCATGAAGGAGTGGCGATTATCTGAGGTATTTACACAATAAAAAAATAGATTTGATCGGGTTTCAAGTGCATGTTGATAATATTCCTGCAGCCCCCAGAATAATGACAGACTGCTTTCATAGCATTGCCAAACCGATGATGGCGTTTTATGCACAATATGGATAAGGATTGTTGATAAATCTACTGTCGCGGGAACCCACCGTTAAATGAGGGCAACGTAAAATTATTCGGGTTACCGAAAATACCTGGTTTCTGAATTGCAAATATGTGGATAATGTGAAATCATTACAATCCGAGTCGAGTGAAATTTCCACTTATTTTCTTATAAATCTGGGTGCCATGCGGAAATATCCTGCTTATCCTGTCATCGTTATGTTGATTATTTGCATACTGACGAATGGGTTGAGTCTGTCGTTCAGAGGCGAAGTATTCGCACATGAACTGGATCATATCCGCCAAGCGTTACCGCCTGATCCTGCGACACACCTCGAGCAGCATCGTAACAATGTTTCCAGAGATGGCGCTGATCTGGATGCGGCAACCCATTTATGTTTGCATTCAATAGGGCAATATCAACCTTTTTTCTTTAATTCCTTTCCGCTGATACCGGGTCAAATTGCCATAGAAGTTTTGACCGTATTCATTTCCGCTATTATTCCCGAAACCATTCCGGATTTACCTCTGCGTCCCCCTCGAAGTACTTCTTTAAGCTAAATTTTTAAACTATGTTGCTTGCGGAGTAATCCACAGCATCGTTAAAGCAGGTCTTCAAGCTTATCTTGTAACCTGCTTTGTATAGGCTTAAGCACATGCGGAGGAATTCCATGAAAATGAGCGATTTATTCATAGCGCGATGCTATTGGGTCGCGTCAGAATTACGGATCATATTGTTATTACTAGGTTCTATTTTATTGCTGAGTTTCTCAAACCAGATAAAAGCTAATACTGATTTATTAGGTACCAAGACTAGCGAAAACCCGGTTTATTCGAGCGATGGCGAAGAAAATCCTGAGCTTACATTACGTGATGCGGTGAGCCTTGCGTTACGTCATAATCCTGAATTGACAGCCTTTGCTAAAGAAGTACGCGCATTGGAAGGCGTAACGCTACAGGTTGGATTACTTAAAAACCCAGAACTGTCTTTAAATGTTGAAAACGCTGGAAACATTCAAAAGCTGAGTGGCGACGTCAATTCGGCTCATGCAGTAGCGCAAGAAGTCGTGCAGCAACTGACGACAATTCGTATTTATCAGTTAATTGAATTGGGGGGAAAACGCGCCGCCCGAGTCAGTGCTGCTTTGCTAGGCGAAGAGCTGGCTGCTAAAGATTTCGAGATTAAGCGAATCGAGATTATTTTCAGGGTTGCCAATTTATTCACAGAAGTGCTTGCTGCACAAGAACGGCTAAGGCTTGCTGAAGAAACCAGCCAAGTTGCACAGAACGTGGTAAATACGGTGACCGAGCGTGTACAAGGAGGGAAAGTGCCTCCCATTGAAGAAACCAGAGTTAAAGTAGGATTATCGACAACGCGCATTGAATTGGAGCAAGCGCAGCGAGATTTAATCGGTGCGCGCAAACGGCTGGCTTTGTTGTGGAATAGCGCCTCTCCACGATTTAATAAAGCTTTGGGAAGCCTTGAAACATTGACTCCTCCTCCTAATCTCCAAATGTTAGAAGAGCGTGTTTTAGATAATCCGATGGCACTACGTGCCATGAAAAATATCGAACAGCGTAAGGCCTTGCTGGAAGTAGAACAAACCCGCCGCATACCCAATCTCACTGTGAATGCAGGTGCCGTTCATCATGCGCAGTTGGGCGGCAGCACCGTTGTGGCGGGCTTACAAATACCACTACCGCTATTCGATCGCAATCAAGGTAATCTCAAAGAAGCTTATCAGCGCATGGATAAAGCCGTGGATGAACAGGTAGCGATGGAGCTGCGGTTAAGAACCGAGCTTGCACAAGCTTATGAACTAATGACAGCAGTATGGAATGAAATCAACATATTGCGTGACGAGATATTACCCGGTGCCAAGAGTGCTTTCCATGTGACACGTAGAGGTTACGAACTAGGTAAATTTGGTTTGCTGGAAATGTTAGATGCGCAACGTATTCTATTTCAGAACCAACTTCTTTATGTACGTGCGCTGGCCAACTATCAGCGTTTAGTGAATGACATCGAACGCCTGATTGCAGGGCCTATCGATAGCATTCAACCTAATCATGCAGTCAACATACTCCAACCGTAGCAGCGATAAAAAAGTGAAGGAAAATTATGAATAAAGCTCGATTGATACCAATCATGATGGTGATTGCCATAGGGATTGTACTGGGTGGGTTGATTCTAACTTTAGATAAGCCCTCTACAGTTACAGCGGATGCAGCACACACCAATACCAATGAAAAATTAACTGAAAATCAACCTGGCACTGGACCAAGAGGCGGTAAGTTATTCACTGAGAATGGCTTTAGCGTGGAACTGACTATTTTTGAGAAAGGTGTGTCGCCGCAATTTCGCATTTATCTTTATGACAAGGAGAAGCTATTGCCGCCTACCGCTGCCACTGTGGCGATCACATTATCCCGGCTTGGAGCGCCGGCGCAATTGTTCAAATTCACGCCGGAAGCGAATTATCTGTTGGGCGATCAAGTCGTGGCAGAGCCACATTCATTCGATATCGCCATTGCTGCGGAACACCATGGCAAGATCATGCGCTGGAGCCATCGTCAGATTGAAGGGCGAGTGGAAATACCCGATGCCATGCTGAAAAGTATGGGCATTGAGTTGTTAACTGCAGAGCCAACCATTATCAAACCCAAACTCAAACTACCGGGGGAAGTGACATTTAACGAACATACCATTGTGCGAGTGGTTCCTCGGGTTCCCGGTATGGTGACGGATGTACAGGGGCATCATGGCCAGCATGTGAAAAAAGACGATGTGCTGGCGGTAGTTGAAAGTTCGATACTGGCGGATTTACGTAGCCAATATTTTGTTGCAAAGAAGCGGTTGGGGCTGGCAAAAGCGACTTACCAGCGAGAGAAGCAATTATGGGAAGAAAAGATTAGCGCTAAACAGGAATTTCTTCTGGCACAAGAACTATGGAATGAAGCTGAGATCGCGTTGGAACTTGCCTCAGTCAAGTTGCGCGCATTGGGTGTACAACCTGAATCCGATCATCTGAAGACCAATTTTACTCATTATGAAATACGTTCCCCGATTTCTGGAATCATTATCGCCAAGGCCATCGCATTGGGCGAAGCGCTCAAAGAAGACAGGGAAATCTATACTATAGCCGATGTATCCACCGTATGGACGGCTGTTACGGTTTATCCGAAAGATCTGAATGTGATTCGGATGGGACAGAAAGTTGCAGTGAAAGCAATAGCTTCTGAGGCTGAGAGCGAGGGTACGGTAACTTATATCTCCACACTCATCGGCGGGCAAACACGTACGGCAACAGCCAGGGTCGAATTGGATAATAACGCAGGACAATGGCGTCCCGGTATGTTTGTCAATGCTGAATTGGTGGCGGAAGAAATTGAAGTGCCCGTTGCTGTTTCTGTTGATGCCATTCAGACGCTACGGGACTGGTCGGTGGTATTCGGCCGTTATGATTCATATTTTGAAATTCGCCCTTTGGAACTAGGGCGCAGCGATGGTGAAATGGTTGAAGTGCTGAAAGGATTGACTGCAGGTGAGCAATATGCCGGGGGTAACAGTTTTGCACTGAAGGCGGAATTGGGTAAAGCGGGCGCAAGCCACGACCATTAAATCAGCGACCTGACAAAAGCGAGGCCACCATGTTTGAACGCATTTTACATATCGCCATCTATCAACGCGGCATCGTGCTGATGGCGGTCTTGATGATGGCAATCATCGGCGTCTACAGCTATCAAAAGCTGCCCATTGACGCCGTGCCGGATATTACCAACGTACAGGTTCAGATCAATACCAATGCGGCGGGTTATTCACCGATTGAAGCCGAGCAGCGCATCACGTTTCCAATTGAAACCATCATGGCGGGATTGCCTCATCTGGACTATACCCGTTCCATTTCGCGCTATGGCTTATCGCAGGTCACCGTGGTTTTCAAAGATGGCACTGATATTTATTTCGCGCGCCAGCAGGTCAGTCAACGCATTCAGGAAGCCAAAGGTCGCTTACCCATTGGTATTGAGCCGATGATGGGGCCTATTTCCACCGGCTTGGGCGAAATCTTTATGTGGACCGTCGATGCCCAAGAAGGCGCGAAGAAACCGGATGGCACGGAATATACTTCGACCGATTTGCGTGAAATCCAGGATTGGGTCATCCGACCGCAACTGCGCATGGTGAAAGGTGTGACGGAAATCAACACGGTAGGCGGCTATGTTAAGCAATTTCATGTTGTGCCCTATCCAGAGAGAATGCTTGCTTTCGGATTATCACTGATAGACCTGGTGACTGCCCTGGAGCGTAACAACCTGAATGTGGGTGCCGGTTATATTGAAAGAAGCGGGGAACAATATCTGGTGCGCATACCCGGACAAATTGCCAATCTGGATGAAATCGGCAACATCATTCTTGGCGCGCGGCAGGGGACACCGCTTCGCGTCAAGGATGTCGCGGATATTCTGATCGGTAAGGAATTGCGTACCGGTGCCGCCACTCAGAATGGCAAAGAAGTGGTATTAGGCACAGTACATATGCTGATTGGAGAAAACAGTCGGCTTGTTGCGCAAGCCGCAGCCAGGAAATTGGAAGAAATCAATCGCAATTTGCCCGAAGGCATTGTGACAACACCTGTCTATGACCGCACCACGCTGGTCGAAAAAACCATTCATACGGTAGCGACCAACCTGCTAGAAGGTGCCGCACTGGTTATTGTAGTATTGCTGCTGTTTCTGGGGAATCTACGTGCCGCGCTGATTGCGGCTTTCGTGATTCCGCTATCGATGCTGTTTACGTTTACCGGCATGGTGACCAATCATGTGAGCGCCAATCTGATGAGTTTGGGCGCGATCGATTTTGGCATTATCGTAGATGGTGCCATCGTCATTGTCGAGAACAGTATTCGGCGGCTGGCGCATGAGCAGGTGCGACTGGGACGTGAACTGACACTCACCGAGCGCCTTGAATTAGTGTTTGATGCTTCCAGAGAAGCGCGGCGTGTATTGATCTATGGCGAGCTGATTATCATCATCGTGTATTTGCCTATTTTTGCATTGACCGGAGTGGAAGGAAAAATGTTTCATCCGATGGCGCTCACCGTGGTGACGGCATTAATTGGCGCAATGGTGCTTTCGCTTACCTTTGTTCCGGCTGCGATTGCATTTTTTCTATCCGGCAAGGTGAAAGAGACAGAAAGTCCTGTGATGGCATGGGCAAAAAAAGTCTATTCGCCGCTATTGACCGCGACCATGAATCACCGTGAACTCACCGTCACGATTGCCATTGTTATTGTTATCTTATCAGGCTTGCTGACGACACGAATCGGCAGCGAATTTGTGCCCAGTCTGAATGAAGGTGATATCGCATTGCACGCCATTCGCATTCCGGGTACCAGTCTGACCACCGCGGTTGAAATGCAGAATGAGCTGGAGGAAACGGTGAAGAAATTTCCTGAAGTTGACCGGGTATTTTCCAAAATCGGCACTGCCGAAATAGCCACCGACCCCATGCCACCGAGTGTTGCGGATGTTTTTATCATCCTCAAACCGCAGTCGGAATGGACCGGCGCGCATCGCACCAAGACGGAATTGATTGCCGCGATGGAACAGGCTGTCCATAAGGTTCCGGGTAATAATTACGAATTTACACAGCCAATACAAATGCGCTTCAATGAGTTGCTATCGGGCGTGCGCGCCGATGTCGCCGTCAAGGTATTTGGCGATGATATGGATACTTTGCTGCACTTGGGAGAAGAAATCGAAGGTTTGCTTAAAACTGTTTCCGGCGCTGCGGACGTGCGAACCGAGCAAATTACCGGATTGCCGGTGCTTTCCATTCAGATGGATCGCGCAAAAATGGCGCGCTATGGATTGAATGGCCGTGATGTGCAGGATGTGGTCGCCATATCGGTGGGTGGTAGGAGTACCGGCATGATTTTTGAGGGTGATCGGCGCTTTGATTTGCAAATACGGCTGCCGGAGCATTTGCGAGTGGATATAGAAGCACTGAAACGTTTGCCCGTCAGTGTTCCGATGCAGAGCGTCGCTGTGGCGCCTATGACACCGCAAGCTACACAGGCTCAAGCGATTCAACCTGCTGCACCGGTTTTTGTCACCTTGGGCGAAGTGGCCAAATTCGAGATGACTCAGGGTCCCAATCAGGTTAGCCGGGAAAATGGCAAGCGCAGAATCGTGATTACGGCCAATGTACGCGGTCGTGATCTGGGTTCTTTTGTGCATGAAGCAGAACAATTGATCAATGAAAAAGTCCGTATCCCTCACGGATATTGGACTACTTGGGGAGGTCAGTTCGAACAAATGATTTCCGCAGCGCATCGCCTACAGATCGTGATACCAATTGCACTTGGATTGATTTTTATCCTGTTATACACGATGTTCGGCAATGCGCGCGATGGGCTGCTGATGTTTACCGGCGTTCCCTTTGCGTTGACCGGCGGCATATTCGCTTTGTGGTTGCGTGACATCCCACTCTCCATTTCCGCCGGCGTAGGATTTATCGCATTATCCGGCGTGGCGGTGCTGAATGGCCTTGTGATGCTGGCGTTTATTCGGGGTTTGAAAGAAAAAGGATCGTCTTTAGATGACGCGATTCAAACCGGCGCTTTGACTCGACTACGCCCGGTATTGATGACCGCATTGGTGGCATCAATCGGATTCCTGCCGATGGCACTCGCTACCGGCACTGGCGCGGAAGTACAACGACCTCTGGCAACAGTGGTGATCGGCGGGATTTTATCATCGACTGCGTTGACGTTGCTGGTGCTGCCGGTGTTGTATCGGATTGTGCATGGACGGGATGTGTAGCAGGTAGTTAAGTTTCTTTAATTGACTCTAGACTAACAAATTATATTTGCTAGTCTAGAGCCTCTATAAAATTCCTATTACTTTAAGCCTTTGTTGTATCATTACTTTTACGCCTGCGCATAAGAAAGAAAGCACCAATGGCAATTACCATAACAACAGGCGCTATAATTGCTGCTTTAGGAGTAGGACGCCCTTCCCCAACAGAAAACGGAAAACGTGATACA
>WBZX01000289.1_pt1 | contig 48174 bp, 52 predicted proteins | sample 5204211 | NCBI WGS metagenome assembly WBZX01 (sample SAMN12344362, study PRJNA552823) | activated sludge metagenome | biome: Activated sludge suspended growth; feature: Nitrification reactor; material: Wastewater; isolation source: activated sludge from nitrification reactor of wastewater...
CTGGTGGAAGGTTCTGCAGATTGCAATTTCTCACAGTGAGCTTGCATCGTCTTGAGAGATTCGGTCATCAAGTTGAACTGTGTCTTTACATTCTGGTTGAAGGTACCCTGAGTTTCTTCGAGAATCCGAAGGCGGTTCTTCACTTCAGCCAGTTCAGCGCTGAGCTTCTTGAGTGCATCAACATCACTCTTGGTAGTAACGACACCTGGTTCGACAGGCTTGGAACCCCATCGAGAGATGGGGCCAAAGTAGCCATCATCCTGCGAGTAGACGGGCAAGCCAGTGCAAAGTAAAGATGATGCAACGAGTACGTTCTTGATGATTCGCATGGGTGTCTCCTACCGTTATCTTAATGAGCGTAGAGCCAATTTTCCCGTGATGCAAGCAGAATTCAGCGTGATGAACACCGAATTATGTAGTGACGGGTGCAGAAACGGCTGTCTCGCTTGCCTGAAACCCGCAGCTTTTGTGGGCGCCATCACAGAAAGGCTTCTTCTGGCTCTGGCCACACCGGCAAATGGCGATAACTGGCTTGTCCTCGGGTAGGGGAAAAGGGTTACCCAGGTGGTCATTCAGCTGAATGGTAACGCCCTGATCGAGTGGAATCACCAGGGGGCCATGTTCACGGCAACGTAGGGTCAGGTTGAGATTCATCGTGGCTCCTGGCAAGGGTCATACAACATCTGTGTCATCGTATTGTACCATGAAGCGCTCACCCAGGATGCAATATGTATTCACATGACGGGCCGGTGATAGTCTGCGGACTCGGCCGGGTAGGCTGGCCGGTACTCAACTATTGCAAGGCGCTGGGTTGGAAAGTGATCGCTGTGGATACGCAGTGTCCTTCCAGCGATCCACGGCTGGCAGGCATTGAATACTATCAGGGGAACTACCGCGATCCGGCAATATTACAGAAGCTCAAACTCAATGAAGCACGAGGCATCATTCTTCTAGCAAACGATGATCTCAACAACCTGGCAGCGTGCCTTGAGATTCGTCGGCTCTGTCCAGACATCCGCATCGTCGTTCGGCTCTTCAACGAAAACCTGGTCAACAAGCTCAGCAACACGATCAAGAATGTGATTGCGCTTTCGTCATCCCGTTTATCGGGACCACTGCTGGCATCAACGGCACTTTCAGGTGATGTGCTGGCACGATTTGAATCGAATCAGACTGACTGGCATGTGGAACGCATCGAGATTGAACCCGAAAGTTCGCTCGCGAATCAGACGGTGGCCAGCTTCCGTGAGAAGTTCCCAAATGTCTCGCTCCTGAACAACACCGAGGGGATAACACACTGGCCAAGCAGGCAGGTACTGCTGGTAGCGGGGCCGGTGAAAGCGTTGACCGAGGTACGGCATCAATCGCAGTCAGACAGCAACCTGGCAGAATGGGCCAGTATCTTTAGTCGCTTTGGCCGAACGCTGTGGACCACCATTTCGGAGATTGAATGGCCTGTCAAGCTGGCGGCACTGTGCTTCTTTAGTGTGATTCTCACGGGTAGCATCATCTGCTGGCTCAGCGGGCTGGCGGATACCCCTGCGCGTGGACTGTTTCGCACGCTGAACATCATGGTGACTGCTGCGGACTTGCGCGAACAAGACTACCCATCGCCCTGGCAGCATGTGTTCATCAGTTTCCTCAAGCTCTCTGGCCTGCTGCTAACCGCTGCCTTTACAGCTCTATTGACCAACTATCTGGTACGTGTGCGATTGCGGGGGGTGCTCTCTATCAGTCGCATCCCAGAATCAGGGCATGTCGTGCTCTGCGGATTGGGTACCGTCGGCATGCGGGTGGTAGAAGCTCTGCGAGAACAACAGATACCGGTGGTAGTTCTGGAGAAAATGGAAGGTGGTCGGTTCGTAGCAGGAGCCAGGCAACTGGGTGCGACAGTACTGCTGGCAGATGGCACCGTGCCTTCTTCGCTCGTACGTGCCCATACAGCTGATTCGCGAGCACTCATTGCAGCTACGAGCAGTGACTTGGCCAATGTGGAAATTGCGTTGCTGGCTCGCGAACAAAACCCGAAATTGAGGGTCGTGCTTCGTCTCGATGATGCCGCCCTTGCCAGTGCCTTGCAGCAGACGGCCAGCATTCGGTTCGCGATGGGTTTACCACCACTCATCGCGCCTGCATTCGTACTCCCCCTCTTTGGTGATCGCATTTTGAGTCTTTTCTGGCATGACCAATCACTGCACCTGGTCATGGAGGTAGGAATCACTGCGACGACGGTGGGTCTCTCCGGGAAGCCTGTTCAGACAGTACAATCGTATCTGGACTGCTGGGTGCTGGTTCGCGAAGATCAACGAGATGCTATACTGAGAGATGGTGATACGTTGCTGCTTGTCTTCCCGGTAGCAAGGGTAAAGGAAGTACTCTCGCGATGTTACGAGGCAACGTAACTGTTAGTTGCCCCGAACTTCAATGAGTTCCAGTCTGAACGTCGAGAGCCTGGGCTGTGGTTGAGCCAGGTAGAATCCTTCGGGCAGATCAAGCAGGATGGCTTCATCTGCGTAGAGGCCCGTTTTGAGGTTCTGGCTTTGCTTGGTGGTAAGATCGACATACGCTTTCACTTCCGGCGTGCGATTCATGGGGCCACGCACCTTGAGCTTGGCGATATAGCCTAGCCGATCTGAAGTAAAGACCGGCCGATACGGGAAGTTTGGCGGGCAGAGGAAGCTGATAGGCACATCCGATAGTTCATATTCCTTGAGTGCAGGTTTGAGCCTGGCACTGATCTCGACCCGTTCCGGCACCGTCTTGACAACCTCTTGTTTGATCTTGTTCGGCAAGTTGACGAAGCCTCGCACTTCCTCTTCCGTCATGGTCAGCCCGGTTGGTAGTCGAGGCTGCCAGGGATCAAGTACCAGTTGAGTCATCTGCTCCAGCACACTCTTTGGCCCGATGACTTTGATCGTCGCTGGTTCGAGTCTGATGTTATCCACTAAATATTGTGGGCTGCCTGTGGTGACGTTCGGTTGCAGTTCCAGCGTTCGCTCCATCATCCTCCGGAGTTTGATCTGCATGCGACCTTCGACCGGGTTGATGTCTGCATGCACACCAAGAGGCAATGACATCGCGGAAGTGTCAAACTGAATCACTTCCTGGTAATCGTTATCCTGCCGTTGATCAACAACCTGAGGCACTTTGACCATGTGACGCAGAACAATACTGCGACTCTCCACCTGATCTTTCACTTCACGCAATCGACTGGGTAACCCAAAGAACTTGACCCGTACTGTCTGGTTCTCTGGCTTGCTGTCGAAGCTGTAGCGATCCATTTGTTGCGGATCGAGTGATATCTCAATAGGTATCGGGTAAGACTGCACTTCCTGATCACGACTACGCAGATAGACCCAGACCAGGAAGGCCAGGCCCAAAGCGATGATCGGAGTGATGAAGTATCGGTCGAACATGTGCTAGGCAGCCATCCGGAGTTTCACTTCGCCCTGGAGATGCGACACCAGTCGCCGGGCGACCATCTCTCGCGAAACGGTTTCGAGTTTGCCATTGGAGGCCAGCGAGATGCGGCCTGTCTCTTCACTTACCACCAACACCAGGGCATCGGTCTCTTCACTGATGCCAAGGGCTGCCCGGTGACGCATGCCATAGTCGCTGGCGCCTGGGGGCGCTTCGGCTAGCGGCAACTGACAGGCAGCAGCAGCAATGCGACCATGAGCCAGGATGATGGCACCGTCGTGGAGTGGACTGCTTTTGTGAAAGAGCGAGATCAACAGCCCTTCACTTACCACACTATCCAGAGTCTCACCAGTCTGGATGAACTGCTGTAAGCTTGCCTCCCGCTGAAGCACAATGAGAGCTCCTGTGCATTCGCGAGCCAGTTCTACAGCGACAGTCGCCACCTTGTCCACATATGGATCAGACTGATGTTCCCCCGGGCTGAAAATACGAAAGAGACGATAACGCCCTAATGTAAAGAGGCCGGCTCGCAGTTCAGGTTGAAAGATGACGATGATGCCAATAAACGCTGATGCCAGGATGTAGTCGAGGATCTTGTTGAGTTCGGTCAGATCGAAGCTGGCAATCACCACCTGCACACCAAACACAGTGATGGCCACGACAATACCGAGGCCACGTACCATACCGATGCCACGGGTAGCACCGATGAATCGCAACAGCAGATAGATGAACGCCGCCAGCAGACTGATTTCCACCAGGTCGCGCACACCCAGAGCTTGATAGATCTGAAAGAACCGTTCGATCATGCACGGCATCCTGAGTCAGAATCTGTCTCAAGGGTTGCTGGATGCTTCCACCGCCTGGAACATGCCCAAAGCAGCGTGTAGCCCGGCTACATGATGAACACGGGCAATCTGCACCCAACCGCGACTACAGGCATGCAGCATCAAGCCAACAGTACCAAAGTCGCCCGTTTCCACGGAGGCTTCCACACCGAGCGTTCGGTGAATGAAACCCTTCCGTGAAACCCCCAGCAGGATTGGTCTTCCTGCTTCGAGCAATCGATCAAGGTGGGCCAGCAATTGCAGGTTATGCTGCGTCCTTTTGCCGAAGCCTATCCCTGGATCGACTATAATCCGGTCGGAGGCTATACCAGCAGCGGCAAGTTGTGACAACCTCACTTTCAGGTAGTCGGCTACTTCTGTCACCACATTCTCATAGTGTGGATCGACTTGCATGGTTTGTGGTGTTCCCTGCCGATGCATAGCCACGATGGCTGCGTCAGTATCTAGTGCCACCTGCACCATGCTGTCGTCTGCTTCGAGAGCGCTGATGTCGTTGATAATGCTGGCACCCGCTGCCATAGCTTCGCGGGCCACCTGGCCCTTGGTGGTATCTATCGACAGTGGGACTTTCACTTTCTGCACAAGTGCGGTGACGACAGGAATCACACGATGGAGTTCTTCAACTGCATCTACAGGTGTTGCACCAGGACGAGTTGATTCACCACCGATATCCAGGATGTCTGCACCTTGTTCCACCAGTCGAAGCCCTTGCTCCACGGGATCATACTTCCCTCCATCCGAAAAGCTGTCAGGGGTGGCATTCACGATACCCATGATCAATGGTCGACATTTCCCTTCTCCTGTACTCGGGAGAGGGGTTAGGGGTGAGGGCAAAGAAAGCATCTGTGTCGGCAACTGCCAGCGGAATGTCATGTTTCACCTCGTTCTGCTACAACAACTACATCGTATCTGATGCGGGCCAATCGTATGTCGATGATTCCTCCCAGTTTTCTGTTTCGTATGTGCTACCCCTGTATTTACGTGCCAGAGATGCCCCATGCGGAAGGGGATGATCTGGTTGGCCTACCTGCTTCATGCCAGTTGGCAGACAATCTGCGAATGAGCGAGAAGCCTGGCTACGCCCAGGTTCGTCTCGGCTGGAATGAGGGCGGAATTGGCTTTGAACTACGAGTTCAAGGTAAAGACCGGGGCGTGCAGGGAGACACCAGCAACTACCGCCGCAGTGATGGCATCTCGCTCTGGATTGATACTCGTAGCAGTCGCGACAGCCACCGAGGCACCCGCTTCTGCCACCACTTCTACTTCCTGGCTGGCGGGGCTGGCGACGATGGTGAAATCCCAACAGCCGGACAGACCAAAATCCATCGTGCCACCGCTGATGCTCCGCTGTGCAACCCCGACAAGCTACAGGTTCGCCGACATCCTTATAAAGGAGGCTACCGCCTGGAGGGCTTCATCCCCGGCAGTTGTCTGGCCGGGTTCGATGTCGATCTTAACCGTCAGTTTGGGTTCTTCTATGCTGTGCGAGATAATGAACTGGGTGAACAAACCCTGAGTGTGGGAGCGGAGTTTCCGTATGCAGAAGATCCAAGCTTGTGGCAGTGGATTGAGTTGTTGCCCGAGAAGAAGTCAAAGTGACTCGTCCGATCAGGTTGAGTTTGCTTTCACAATTCACATGTAAAGTTCTCACATTCCCCAGTTTCTTTACGTTCCTCATCCGAAATCGTTGCAATCGGCATTAATTGCATGCTAGAGTGGTTGGTAAGCCTCTACCATGAGATTTGCAGGGAGCGTATGGAAACATCCCCTTTAGCCCGTTAGTCCCAGGAAATCGCCCAATTATGCTGGAAACTCGCCGGCTTGCTATCTGTGATCCGAACAATGCTACTCGAGAGCCTTTGCGCAACCTGTTGTTGGGTGTGGAGGCAATCTACCTCGAGGCGGAATCGAACCGTTATGAATTTTTCCACGATGTCATTGAACAGTATCGTCCAGATTTAGCCATCATCACGTTGGACAGTGACCCGAACCGCGGGTTGCAACTGGTACAGCAGCTATCCACTGAATATCCACAGACGAATATTCTTGCCGTCAGTAGTCGAACCGATGGCCCCTTCATTCTGCAGACGCTAAGATCCGGGGCGAAAGAGTTTCTACCGTTGCCTTTGCAACTGGAAGACTTACTCACGGTATTGGATCGAATCAGAGGCCCTGGAGTAAACCAGGATGGAACCGCCCAACAGCCTGGTCAGGCCACGGCGGGTGGGATGATCATTGCCCTCGCTGGTTCACGTGGAGGCATCGGCTGTACTTCGCTTTCGGTGAATCTGGCGTGTTGTCTGTCTTCTATGCCTGAGAACAAGGTTGTGATCGTCGATCTCGATCTGGCCCTGGGCGATACCAATATCATGCTCGATTTCCGGCCAACTTATACCCTGGCGGATCTGGCATCCAACATCAGCGAAGTCGATCAGAAGTTCCTCAAAGGTGTGCTCTTCCAGCATTCGAGCGGCGTGATGGTTCTACCACACCCGGAGAACCTGGACGATCTCGGCCTGATTCACGAAGAGCACATACTTCGACTGCTGAGCTTATTGCGATCTACCTTCACCCATGTTATCGTAGACCTCTCCAAGAGTTTCCGACCCACCGACGTCGCTGCCATGCGGGTAGCCGACATGATCCTGATGGTGGGGCAATTGGAACTCTCGTCGATTCATAACATTGCACGCCTGCTACCAACGTTCAAGTCGGTAGAAGGGCTTTATGATAAGGTCCGCATCCTGATAAACCGTACTGGCGCGGATGATCAGAAGATCAGCCGGGCGAAGGCGGAAGAGTTCATGGGGATGCAGGTTTTCTGGCAAGTGAGCAATGACAGCAAATCGATGATGGGGGCTCGAAATGAAGGAAAGCCTCTCATCCAATTTGCACCCAAGTCAAAGCCATGCCAAGATTTACTGGAACTGGCGAAGATGCTGACTGTCGGCGCTAGTGTTGAAACTCCTGTCGAGCCCAAAAAGAAAACTACCTTCGGCAGCTTCTTTGGAACGCGAAAGTAGTGGAATACATAACGGAGGACATCGCCCAACATGTCTCGTGTACCACCCCCTCGTGGCCTTCCCGGGTTAAACCCGCAAGGTGGCGTTGCTCCATCTCTGCCTGGTCTTGTACGTCCCTCGATTCCTGGCATGGGAGGTTCCGGTCAGGGACTTCCTAACATGCAGCGACAGCCCCCTGCTTTTTCGGGGTTGCCTTCGCTGCCTCCGAACTCGGCTATGCCTGTTTCGCAGGCTGGTGATGGGCGATCCGGCAAAAGTTTTGATGAACTGAAACGAGTTATCCACTCCAAGCTGGTGGAAAAACTTGATCTATCACGAGTGAGTGAACTGAAGGACGATGTCCTTCGGCGTGAAATTCGTCTCGTAGTCGAGCGACTCTGCGATACGGAAAATCCACTGCTCAACCGCATGGAGCGCGAGCGACTCGTCGACGAAGTGCTCGATGAAACGTTCGGCTTCGGCCCTCTCGAAATCCTGCTCAAGGATCCGACAATCTCGGATATCATGATCAATGGCCCGCAGAAGATCTATGTCGAACGTCGTGGCAAGATGGAAAAAACCGATGTTCGCTTTCGCGACAATCCCCACTTGATGCAGATCATTGATCGAATCGTCTCCAAGGTCGGTCGACGTGTTGATGAAACATCTCCTCTTTGCGATGCCCGTTTGCCCGATGGCTCTCGTGTGAACGTGATCATCCCGCCGCTGGCACTCGATGGCCCGACGGTTTCCATTCGCCGATTTGGCTCGAATCCTCTGAAGCTGGACGATCTGCTGAATTTCAATGCATTCACTAAGGAAATGGCCATCTTGATGGAAGCAGCCATCAAGGCTCGACTGAATGTGGTCATCTCCGGAGGTACGGGTTGCGGTAAAACCACGCTGCTCAACACGCTCTCGAGCTTTATTCCAAGTCATGAACGTGTGATTACGATTGAAGACGCTGCGGAATTGCAATTACAACAGGATCACATTGTTCGGCTAGAAACCCGACCACCGAATATCGAAGGCAAGGGCCAGATCAGTGCACGCGATCTGGTTCGAAATGCCTTGCGTATGCGTCCCGAACGCATCATTATCGGTGAGTGTCGTGGCGGCGAAGCTCTGGATATGCTTCAGGCCATGAACACGGGTCACAATGGTTCGATGACAACGCTTCACGCTAACACGCCTCGCGACGGGTTAGCCCGTCTCGAGACGATGGTCATGATGTCGGGCTTTGAACTTCCCATCAAAGCCATGCGTCAGCAGATTGCTTCGTCGGTAGATATCATCATTCAGGCCAACCGCTTGCAGGGTGGCCCCCGAAAAGTGACCAGCATCACTGAAATTGTCGGTATGGAACAGGACATTATCGTGATGCAGGAAGTTTTCCGATTCCGTCAGCTTGGCATCGATCAGAATGGTCGTGCCTTCGGGCAGTTCGAATGCTCTGGTGTTCGACCAACCTTTGTTCCCAAGCTGGAGGCGGCGGGTATCAAGCTGCCATCGAACCTGTTCCAGGAACGTGTCCTGCTGCGTGATTAAGAGTGACTACGCAACCTGGGTAAAGTCAGCGTTTGCACACCCAGGCCGCCCTATCAGAACACAACAGTTGAGCAGCACAATCTCTGCTCCCGGTTTGCTCAACAAGTATTGTCGAGCTATGGTTTTACTGCGAAAGTCTCTGTAGCCCGAGGCATCACTGCCCGCAGAGTCTTTCGCTCGCCCGAGAGACAATCATGGACAATTCCCTTTGGCAGATACTGGTACCCGTGCTGGCATTTGTCGGCTCTGCAGGGCTCATCTTTGCCATCACCTCGATCCTGTCGAATCGACGCTCGGTACAAGAACAACGATTGGAACTGTTCACCCGTGATGGCGGAAGCCAGACGGGCATGAGTCGCAGTATGCAGGCTTCGGTGGAAATCTGGAAAGATGCGGCACTGACTGCGGATAAGGAATCGCTTTTTGAGCAGTTGCTGCCCAAGATTCCATCCATCGACAAGTACTTCCAGCAGGCGGAAATGAATATCCGCCCCAGTGCATTCATGGCACTGTCCATGCTGCTGGTCGTGCTGGGGTCTGGTGCCAGCTTCGTAATGAATGTACCTTTCCCGCTCTTCATCGTTCCCGGATTGATCATGGGGCTTATCCCCTGGTACATCGTGATGCAGAAGCGGAAGAAACGCATGAAGAAGTTTACAGAACAGATGCCCGATGCGATGGAACTGCTGGCCCGTGCTCTTCGCGCCGGACAAAGCCTGGTGGCGGGGTTGCAGATCATCGCAGAAGAAATGCCCCCACCTGTTTCCGTTGAATTCGGACGGGTTTATGAAGAGCAAAACCTGGGTATCACCATTGACGACGCACTTCGTGCCATGACGGAGCGTGTTCCGATCCTTGATCTCAACTTCTTTGTCACCAGCGTGATCGTTCAACGACAAACGGGTGGTGACTTGGCAGAAATCCTTGACAAGATCAGCTACGTTATTCGCGAACGGTTCCGCATTTGGGGTCAGGTACAGGCCCTGACTGGCGAAGGTCGAATGTCGGGTACGGTGCTAATTGCCTTGCCGTTCGTGATGTTGCTGATGATCATTCATTTGAACTACGACTACGCTTCGGTTCTCTGGAAAGATGAAACCGGTCGTAAGTGGAGCTTATATGCCTTGTTGATGCAGGTGATGGGTGCCCTCGTCATCCGGAAGATTGTGAACATCAAGGTTTAACTCAGACCAACACCGCCGAAGACTCACAGTACTCGGCTCGAAACAAGTGCACGCGTCCATCAAAGGACTAAGCCCAGAAGTCTAGCAGTGGAGAAGAATAGTGCTTGCCATAGTGGATCTGAAAGATGTGCTACCGTTCATGGCGTTCGGCGCCATGTTCGCAGGCATCTGGTTGCTCGTCACACTTCTTTCTTCTCGCAACACACGAGCAGAAGAACGCCTGGCAAAACTTGGACGTTCTGGTTCCATGATGGACCTGGAAATCAGCGCCAGCAAGGCAGCTGGTGGCTCTGTTGATCGCAAGATGCAAAGCATCATCGACAAAGCCATGGCATTTGCCAAACCGATGATGCCAAAAACAGAATTGGAACAATCCCAACTGAAGCAGGAACTGGCTATGGCCGGTTTTCGCTCAGAAAATGCCCCTAAGATCTTTATGGGTATTCGAACACTAAGCCTGGTTATTGCGGCATTGGTGTTACTTTTGATTGTACTGCCTATGAATACCCCTGCGGGTTCACCATTTGACTTTGTCTCCGCCATTCAGAATGCACCTATCTCAGTCCTCATCTCTTTGCTCCTGGGGCTCTTTGGACCGACCTTCATCCTCATGTATCTCAAGAGCAAAAGGCAGGAGAGTATTTTTCTTACTTTGCCGGATGTACTTGATCTGATGGTAGTTTGCGTCGAATCGGGACTAGGATTAGACGCGGCAATGCGGAAAGTTTGCGAAGAAATGAGGACTCATGCGCCGATTATTACTGAGGAGTTCAACATTGCGAACTTCCAGCTGCAAATGGGCCGTACTCGTCGAGACGTGCTTCACGATCTCGGCATCCGTACTGGCGTCGACGATATGAAGAGCCTGGCTGCCATTCTGGTTCAAGCCGACAGGTTTGGTTCCAGCGTAGGGCAAGCCTTGCGAGTTCAGTCGGACTCGATGCGGATTCGGCGCAAACAAATTGCGGAAGAGAAAGCAGCAAAAACGGCGGTGAAGCTCATCTTCCCGTTGGTGCTGTTCATCTTCCCAGGCATCTTTGTGGTGCTTGCAGGGCCGGCTGCTATTCAGCTGAAGCAACTTGCACCATAGCCTTCGCGGGGGAGCGAAAGCGGTGGCGTGGAGGATCGGGGAATACTTTACTGACTTCGTAATCACGGCAAGGGACGGCTGTGTGAAGTTAGACAAGGTCAAGGAGGGAAAGACCACCATGCTACGTCAAACTGTTTCCACAACCGCCTGGGCGGGCGCCCTCTTGGGCGTGTTATCAATCACCGGCTGCTATGGTACGTTCCACGAAGTAGTGGATCCGTGCTATCCAGAACGGTATAACTGCAAAGCTCGTGAAGGCATTGCAGAAGTGCGGCAGATGCAGATTCAAAACGGCTTGGTTTATGAACAGACTCTGTATGTTCATCACTTCAATGCCGGCTCTGAATCGCTGAATCCGGGCGGGGTTGCCCTCCTTTCCAGGTTGGCTAATCGTCGTCCAACTCCGGAAAACACCATTTTCCTCCAGACTGCACAGAACTCGTACGATCTGGATTTCAAGAAACCTGAGGAATACGCTAGCAAACGCAGGGATCTCGACGAAAAGCGCAAAACAGAGATTGAAAAGTTCCTTAAAATGGAACGTCCTGACCTCACCTTCACAGTTGTCGTCAGCAATCCTGCCAAGCTGGGCATGAGTGGTGCTGAAGGCGGTAAAGCCATCAGTGACATCAAGTCCAGTGCCAGCGGTACTTACCTGATTCCTGGCTTCACACGGTAGTAGTGGAAGATAGCAACAGACAAAGTTGCTTCAATAACTTCCTCATAGCTGCCGTCTGAGAGCAGCTATGAGGATTTTCATGATGACATACTCCCGAATGTTATTGCTGCTGGTAGTCTCTTGCACATCACTTCTGTTTGTGAATTCCGGTTCTGCTGTTAGCCCATTGCCCTCGCTAGTGACACACAATAACTTGCTTGCCGATGCGTGTTTTGCCGCTCCCCGCTGGTGGGAAGATACGGTCGCCTGGATTCGCAGCATCGGCTGGGACCGCGGCAGACTCGTTCAATTGTGGCTATTCTTTATGCTTCTTGGACTCTTTGTCATGCTACGTATCAAGCCACGTGGTTAATTCCTCTCATCGCAACTTCGATCATCCCCAGGACGAATCAGCATGAAATCGCAAGCACCATCCTCACCCAGTCTCAGCCGTAGTTCGAGTTCTCTGTCAGCCTTGGCATCGCGTACCAGCGGCATGCTCGATTGGGATATTTCCAATGTTCCAGAAGCACCTTCCTCACCAGAGAATCTGAAAGAAGCTGGATTAAATCTGTCTCTTCTGAATGACATGATTCTTCGCATGCTTCTCACCCGGGGAACTATGCTGGGACTCGAACTGTCCCGTGCTCTCTGTTTGCCCTTCAAGGTGCTGGAGGAATCTATCAACTTCCTGAAACAGCAACATTGCATTGAAGTCGCAGGCGGAGATTTGATCGGCCAGGTATCGTATCGATTCAACCTTACTGATCTGGGCCGTGAACGAGCCAGAACCGCATTCAAAAGCTGTGCCTACGTGGGCCCATGCCCCGTTCCACTGGAGGATTATGTCGAACAGACCTATCGACAAGCGGTAACCGGCATTCATTGCGTTCCTGAAACTCTGAGAGCCTGCTTCTCGCATCTCGTCATCCCGGATGAACTCTTTCTCGCCATCGGCCCAGCTGTGGTCAGTGGTCGATCGATCTTCATCTATGGCCCTCCAGGAAATGGAAAGACTGCAGTCGCCAACAGCATCGGCGATTTTATGAATCGCTGCGGTGGTGAGATCTATGTCCCTTATGCCTTCCAGAGTGATGGCCATGTCGTGACGGTGTTCGATCCCACTGTACACCAGGTCGTGGAAGACCGAGGAGATGAACGGATCGATGACAATGAAGCAACCATTCGTCGCCTGCTGAACACGAATGCAGTTGACTCACGCTGGGTGCGAGTGCGACGCCCTGTGATTGTAACAGGTGGTGAACTCAATCTGAGCATGCTTGATCTTCGATACAGTGCAGATGCCAACTTTTATCAGGCCCCGCTTCACTTGAAGTCGAATGGTGGCGTGTTCCTCATCGACGATTTTGGACGACAACTCGTCAGTCCGCGTGAACTCCTTAATCGCTGGATTGTGCCACTCGAAAACAGGCACGACTACCTGACCCTTGCTTCAGGCAAGAAGATCGAAATTCCGTTTGAACAGCTCATCATCTTCTCGACAAATCTCGATCCGAAGGATCTGGTGGATGATGCGTTTCTGCGTCGTATCCGTCACAAAGTGGGTATTAACGCCCCAACACGCGAGACCTACGAAAAGATCTTTGTTTCCAACTGCAAGCGTCTCGGCATGAATACCTGCCCTGAAGCCATCGACTATATGTACGAACGCTACTACAACCGTGGTCGCAACCCGAGGGCCAGCGATTGTCGAGATTTACTGGAGATCGTGCAGTCGATTTGTCGATTTAAACGACAACCCGTTAAACTGACTCAGCAACTGATAGCTGAGGCAGCAACAACCTTCATTGCTGAATTCTAAGGTTGCTAACGGCGGGCAATGACGATGGGGATCGCCATTGCCCAGCCAGGCAGGAAGCCTGGCCAAAATGGGGGATGCACGGATGCGCACGCACATTCTTGGATTGGCACTTCTTGCAGGTTCGTTCACTGGTTGTTTGAAAACCGAACCAATGACCTCCGAAGAAATGCTCAAGTATCCTCGTCCCAATACAGAAGCATTCCAAACCGTTGATGCCAAGGACGTTCGCCAACCTAAGCCGGAAACGTGCCTGGAAGCTGGCAAAATGTACGAAACGCTTTCTGCAACTTCAGTAGATGTAGCCCAGAAACGTGATTTCGGTTGGCGTGCCAAGCAAGCATACAATCAGGCTCTGAAACTACGTCCGGGTTGGGCAGCAGCCACCGCCGGACTGGCTCGAGTGGAAGAGCTCGAAGGCAATGTGCAAAACGCCAGCGTGAACTACCAGTTGGCTGTGAAGCAGGTAACAGGCAAGGACGTAGCTGAAGCTGCTGTGTGTCACGATGCCGGCCTTTTCTTTGCACGCCAGAAACAATTTGACGCGAGCTTGATGGCGATGCAGAAGGCTGTTCAACTGGACAGCTTCAATCGCACCTACGCCATGAACTATGGCTACACGCTGGCTCGAACTGGAAAATTTGAGGAAAGCTTCCAATACTTCAGCAAGATTTCCAACCCCAGTGAAGCCGCCTTTCAGGTAGCACAAATGGCCAAGCACGTTGGCGATACACAAACTTGCAAGCAGTATGCCAGCATTGCTGTACAACAGAACCCCAAGCATCAGCAAGCTCAGGAACTACTGGCATTGCTTGATCAACCTGCTGCAACTGCTGTTCAGCAAGCTCAACATACCGAACAGCAGCAATAGTCATCATTACCCATCTGCCAAGCCATCATCTGTCGATTCAGATGATGGTTTCTTTTTGGATACAACAATGGTGTAATACTGTGGTGCCAACAGGATGATGCAATGAAAGTGGAAGTCATTTCCATTGGTTCGGAACTCACCAGCGGACGCAATCTGGATACCAACAGTCAATGGCTCAGTAGACAACTGCTATCCAAGGGGTTTCCCGTCAGGTTCCATACCACCTTGGCCGACGATTTGGAAGAGAATGCATGTGCCTTTCGAGTGGCGTGCGAACGTGCTGATCTCATCATTTCAACTGGTGGTCTGGGGCCAACGCAGGATGATCTGACTCGTGAAGCGCTGGCTCAATTGATGGGCGTCGAACTCCATTTCGATCAAACCAGTTACGACGCTATCGAGAAGATATTCAGTCGTATCGGGCGAAAGATGACTGAGCGTAATCGGGTACAGGCTTACTTTCCAGAAGGAGCCAGACCTATTGCCAATCCTGTTGGAACAGCTCCCGGTATATGGTTGGAGGTGCCTCGCACCGGGCGTACCCCTGCACTGGTAGTAGCGTTACCCGGGGTACCGCGTGAGATGCAGCATCTGTTTGAGAAACAGGTGCTGCCTGAACTCGTGAAGAAGTTCACCGATCGCTCTGGTTTGATCATTGAAAGGAAACTCAACAGTTTCGGTCTCGGTGAAGCAGCTGTTGAAGAGAAAGTGATGGACCTGACTAAACGCGGTCACGTTCCTGAGGTAGGTATTACTGCGAGCGATGCGACCATCTCATTGCGTATCTTCGGACAAGGACAAAACGAGTCCGAAGCAGAAAGTCAGATTGCTCCTGTGGAAGCCATCATACGTGAACGGCTGGGCATGTTGGTCTTTGGGGTGGGCGATGAGGAATTGCAACATGCAGTAGCCAGATTGCTTGCAACGAAATCCAAAACCATTTCGGTGGCTGAGAGTCTGACAGGTGGCCTGGTCATGTATCGGCTCTGTCAGATTCCTGGCATCAGTGCCCACTTTCTGGGTGGCTGCGTGGCCTATGCCAACGAGGTGAAAATCAACCAGTTGGGCGTTCCTGCTGAGTTGATTCAGCAATATGGAGCTGTCAGTGCAGAAGTAGCTGAAGCGATGGCAGAGGGGGCACGAGCGCGATTTGGCAGCGACTATGCCATCAGTACGACAGGCATTGCAGGGCCAACGGGAGCCACGGATACTAAGCCCCTTGGCTTGGCTTTTGTTGGGTTAGCCAGCAAGCAAGGTGTAAAGCACTTTCAGGTAAATGCGTTTGTCCCCGAGCGGTTGGATGTAATGAACCGTGTTAGCAAGGTAGCGCTCAACGCACTTCGAATGGAGTTGTTACAAGCAACTAACCAGTGAGCCTACACCGAAGTGTAGTCACTGACTATTTACCTGGAATTAACCTCAGCCAATTGTAAATGGAGATGATCCGGGGTTCTCTCGCACCAAAGTGCGACTAGGCGCGAAGTGACCCATGGCGAACAATCAATGATGCTTGTCCAATAAAAAATGGAGCCTGAAGCTCCATTTAGTTAAACACTATTTTCGAGGAGGACCACCAGGTCCAGAAGGTGGTTGACCCTTTTGACCAGCCCCCAACTTATTGGTATCTTTGGGATAATTCGAGGGCCTTTGATTTTCTGGTAAACCGGGATTGGGATTCGCTTCAGAGGAAGTAATGGTGTTTTCCGGTGCAACATAGCCCTTGTTACTGCAGCCCAGTTGCATTCCCAATACTGTCATCGCTGCCACTGTGAGCAATACACGATGTATCATCAGAGAAGTACCTCATGACAAAGGAAAGAAACTGTGGCACCACTGCCACAGTTTCTAAGGCGCGAAACTAGTCTACAATGTTGGCAAAGTTCGGTGATGTACCGTCTGTATAGCCAGCCAATTGTTGAAGAGTAAGCCAGTTGATGTTATAGCTGTTGATGGTAGCTACGTTATCCCAAGGATAACCAGTACCGCCCCACCAGGGGAAGCCATTAGCATCGGTGCCAGTGGTGTTCTGGCGACGGAGAGTGCGAACGGAACCATCGCCGAAGCAGAACTGAACACCAGCAATGTGCTTGGAACTGAAAGCATTGTGACGAGCGCCGCCACGATTCTTCTGGGTGTTGAGTTCACTCAAACCGCGGAAGGTCTGAAGTGCACCAGCACCCATCCAGCACCACATGCTTTCCTTGCCAGGTGCATCCCAGATAGCTGAGCCTGTGCATTCGCCAAACATGAGGGTATTGGAGGTACCGTCAGCTGCTGTAATCCAGCCCAGAGTGGTTTCGGTTCTGTTTTCAAAGATACCCATGAACATCTTGTTCCAGTTGGATCGGCCAGCCATGCCCTGAACACCGAGATAGTTGGTGCGGCCAAGCAGATTGGACTGAGCAGATGACAGAATGTTGTGGTAGTACTGATCTTATGCTTCATCGTTTGGTGGGTTGAATGGATTAAACCAAACGGAGTTGGTAAAACCGATCAACACATCATTGACGCGTTCGCTGCCATTATCAGATGGGCAAAGCAGCATCTTGATCTTGGCCTGTGCCACGTTGAGATTCTGAACACCACCTGGGCTACCGAGCCACCATGCAGGTGAAACGGTATTCAAGCTGAGATCGAGTTGAGTCAGTGGACCACTTCCACCACGAACAAGCAGTTTGCGGAGATTATCCGCTTCAATATAAGGCAGCAAAGGCACGATGATGCCAACATATGGGCCTTGGGTGTAGTTGGGATCAAAGCCATTCACACCATTCAATTGGCCATACCAGCCTGGAGGCAACTTGTTGTAGTCGCCATGGTAATTGTGAGCAGCAATACCGAGTTGTCGCATGTTGCTTGCGCACAACATTTTATTGGCTGCCTCGCGAACCTTCTGGATCGCTGGCAGGAGGAGAGCCATGAGCAACGCGATAATCGCGATGACCACAAGCAGTTCAATCAGCGTGAATGCTGATCGACGAGAACGGGACATAAGAGAACCCCTATAAGAGAAAGGAGAGAGGAGAGGCAAATTAGGGCAAACCCAAAACACTCAACCGTCTGATGAAGATAACGTAAAGCTTTTGAACCTGCAAGATGGAGGATTTCAGAATTTTGCATTTAATTAAAGATTTCTGATTAGATAGCCGGAACCACCAAAACAACAAAAAATGGAGCCTGAAGGCTCCATTTCGAGATCACTATTTTCGGGGCGGCCCGCCCGGCGAACCGCCTGTTGGTCCCGAAGGGGGTTGCCCTTTTTTTCCAGCTCCCAGTTTATTCGTATCTTTGGGATAGTTAGTCGGTCGTTGATTCTCAGGTAATCCAGGATTGGGATTCGCTTCGGAAGAAGTAATGGTGTTTTCCGGTGCTACGTAGCCCTTGTTACTACAGCCCAAGTGCATCCCTAACAGTCCCATGGCAACCACAGACAACAAAACGCGCTGCATCATCAGTGAAGTACCTCATATTGGAAGAAAAACTGTGACCCGATGGCCACAGTTTTAGAAACGAAACTAATCGACGATATTAGCCAGATTTGGCGAGGTCCCATCGGTGTATCCGGCCAACTGCTGTAATGTCAGCCAATTGATGTTGTAGGTGTTAATTTGTGCAACAGAATCCCATGGATTCCCGGTACCATTCCACCAGGGCCAGCCATTTACGTCGGTACCAGTGGTGTTCTGACGACGAAGCGTTCGAACGGAGCCATCACCAAAGCAGAACTGCACACCTGCAATATGCTTTGAACTGAAACGATTGTGGTTAGGGCCACCGAGATTCTTCTGGGTGTTGATTTCACTCAAACCACGGAAGGTCTGAAGTGCGCCTGCACCCATCCAGCTCCACATGCTTTCTTTACCGGGAGCATCCCAGATTGCGGAACCAGTACATTCGCCAAACATAAGGGTATTGGAGGTGCCATCCGCAGCGGTAATCCAGCCAAGCGTGGTTTCTGTTCTGTTTTCAAAGATACCCATGAACATTCTGTTCCAGTTGTTGCGACCCGCCATGCCTTGCACGCCAAGGTAGTTGGTACGACCAAGTAGATTTGACTGTGCAGATGAAAGAGCATTCCAATAATATTGGTCGTAAGCATCTGGGTTTGCATAGCCAGTCCAGTTGGAGTTTACACATGCCACGAGCACATCGTTAACACGTTCTGCACCGTTGTCCGATGGGCAAATCAACATCTTGATTTTGGCTTGTGCCACATTCAAATTCTGAATGCCACCTGGGCTACCGATCCACCACGCTGGTGAAACAGTGTTGAGATTCAGATCAAGATTGATCAGTGGCCCTGAACCACCTCGCACGATCTGCTTGCGAAGATTATCCGCTTCGATATAGGGCAGAAGAGGAACAATAATTCCAACATAAGGCCCTTCCAGAAGGGCACTATCCGCAGCATCCAGGCCGCCCAATCGTCCATACCACCCCGGTGGCAGCTTGTTGTAGTCGCCATGGTAATTGTGAGCAGCAATACCGAGTTGTCGCATGTTGCTTGCGCACAACATTTTATTGGCTGCCTCGCGAACCTTTTGGATCGCTGGCAGAAGGAGAGCCATGAGCAACGCGATAATCGCGATGACCACAAGAAGCTCAATCAGCGTGAATGCTGATCGACGGGAACGAGACATAAGAAGAACCCCTATAGGAGAAAGGAGAGAGGAGAGGCATAGGAATAACGGACAACCTCACGTACTCAACACAGAACTTTCATGAACTATTCGTACCACGACATACGGATGGTTGCAATAGACAGATGTATAAATACATCAGAGTTTAATAGTCAATTTGTTAATATAATCTTAAGTTGCATCGTTTATGTCACTGATACATATGAGTATAAACTTAATTTTACGTTTTATTCATTACTGAGAGAATTGTGAAGATTGAGGCTGAATTGCTGATGAACGGAACCGCTATGATGGTATCGCCAAGATACGCCAACTGGCGCAGGATAAATCGGTGGATGGTGCGTTAGCCAGAAATATCTTCTATTTCACTACTGTTGAGTGTAAAGCCTGCTCCGGTACAATCAGAGTAAAATGAACCAGCCATGCGAAGCATGGCACAATAAATCCAACCAGATTTAACTATTAGGATTTGGATGCCACGTGTAGTTGTGCTTTTGCCTTGTTGAGAGCAGCACCTGTCAATGTCGGAATTTGTGAATTGAGTTTCGCAACATCGATATTTGCAACAGCAAGCGCTTTGGGGGTAAGCACACTCACTACATTGGCGCGAACTTGAACAAAACCACCTTCTACATAATACCGTTGAGTCTTGCCACCTTGTGATGTTCGTAACTCGCCAAATCCCAAACGACCTGTCATGGGCGCCCGGTCTGCGAGAACGCCCAATTCACCATCAAACAACGGCAAAGCGACAAATTCGACAGTATCATCGAGCACCACTCGATCGGGTGTGACGACCATGCACTTGAGAGTTTTGCCTGACGTTTCCATCGCTATTTCCCGTTGGTGCTCGAACTATGATGCCAGTTTCTTCGCTTGTTCGACCGCTTCGTCGATACCGCCTACGTACATGAATGCTGATTCAGGCAGACTGTCGTGCATACCTTCGCAGATTTCGCGGAAGCTGCGAATGGTCTCAGCAAGAGAGGTGATCTTACCAGGACGATTCGTGAAGGCTTCAGCGACGATGAACGGCTGTGAGAGGAAGCGTTCAATACGGCGGGCACGGGCCACCACCTTCTTGTCCTCTTCGCTGAGTTCGTCCACACCGAGGATCGCGATGATGTCCTGCAGTTCGCGGTATCGCTGGAGATAACCCTGAACCATACGGGCCACGCGATAGTGCTCATCACCCACGATCTGAGGATCAAGGATTCGGCTATTGGAAGCCAGTGGATCGATAGCAGGGTAAATACCCTTTTCGGAGATCTTGCGTTCCAGGTAGATGAACGCATCCAAGTGAGCGAAGGTGTTTGCTGGTGCAGGATCGGTAGGATCATCAGCAGGAACGTACACAGCTTGCACCGAGGTGATAGCACCCTTGCTGGTAGAGGTGATGCGTTCCTGGAGTTCACCCATTTCGGTGGCCAGTGTTGGCTGGTAACCCACAGCACTAGGCATACGGCCGAGGAGTGCGGATACTTCCGAACCTGCCTGGGAGAAACGGAAGACATTATCAACGAACAGCAGTGTGTCAGCACCGGTCACATCGCGGAACCATTCGCACATGGTGAGTGCAGTAAGTGCCACGCGAAGACGGGCGCCTGGTGGTTCGTTCATCTGACCGAACACCATCGCCGTCTGGCTCAACACCTGGCGATCGGTCTTGCCAATCTTGGTTTCCTGCATTTCGAGCCAGAGATCGTTTCCTTCGCGGGTGCGTTCACCCACACCAGCAAACACCGAGTAGCCACCGTGCTGGCTGGCCACGCGGGCGATGAGTTCCTGCAAGATAACCGTTTTGCCGAGACCAGCACCACCGAACAGACCTGCTTTTCCACCACGAACGAGCGGGGTAAGCAAATCGATCACCTTGATACCCGTCTCGAAGATTTCCGTCTTCGCGGAGAGGTCAGCGAGCTTGGGTGGCTTCTGGTGAATCGGGCGGGTTTCCTTGGCTCCAGTGGGGCCACGGCCATCAATCGGGTTGCCGAGCAGATTGAAAACGCGACCGAGCGTTTCCTTACCGACAGGCACCGACAGAGGAGCACCGGTATCGACAGCATCGGTGCCTCGCACCAGGCCGTCTGTGGTACCGAGAGCAACGCAACGAACGCGATTGCCACCGAGGTGCTGCTGCACTTCGCCCACCAGATTGAACTGGATGGCCTTGGTGTCGATCTTCACGTTGACGGCGTTATAGATGGCGGGCAGGTAGCCTTCACCGAACTCGACGTCGAACGTCGAACCGATGACCTGGACTACTTTGCCGGCGATTTGCTTTGCGGTAGCAACCATTCCAAATACCCTCGTCTCTCGCTATATCTCTGTTGTGCTAAGTCCTGAGTGCTGAGCCCTGAGTGCTGAGAATGCAAGCAGGCAAGACGCTTGGGACTGTTATTTCAGTGCTTCGGAACCACCGATGAGTTCAGCGATTTCCTTGGTGATCTGGGCCTGACGTGCTCTGTTGTATTTGAGCGACAGGTCACGAATCATTTCGCCAGCATTTTCCGTGGCAGCCTTCATGGCAACCCGGCGGGCGATCTGTTCACTCACCGCAGCATCCAGGAAGCACTTGAAGAGCTTGGCTTTGAATGCAGCAGGGAGCAGTTCCGTCAGGATGTCCGCAGCATCAGGCAGGTATTCGTATTCAACCTTGGGCCCACTGCTTGTGCCCGGGGTTGCAATAGCATCCAGAGGCAATAGTGTTTCCACCACGGGAACCTGCCGGGCTGGATTCAGGAATTTCATATAGGCTACATCAATGCGATCCACTTCGCCCTTGATGTACATCTGCAAGTACTTCTCTGCGATCTCATCTACCTCTTCGAAGGTAGGCTTATCTTCAAACTGGGTGTAGGCAGCCTGGCTGGCTATCCCCTGGAATTTGAAGAAGGCGATTGCTCGCTTGCCGGAAAGTTCGATGGGGTTAGCTGCGCCGGAAGCCTTGATTTCACGCATCCGACCTTGCGCGGTGCGAATGATAGAGCCGTTGTATCCACCACACAACCCACGATTGGCACAAATGACGAGCAGCAGGTGGTTCTTGATCTCAGCTCGCTTTTCGAGAAGCGGGTGAGAAATCTCACCAGCACTGGCAGACAGATCTGCAGCAAGCTCGCCAATCTTCCTGGTGTAAGGTGCAGCTTCGCTGGCCCGGTCCATCGCCTTCTTGAAGCGTGCCGTGGCAATCAGCTCCATCGTCCGCGTGATCTTGCGGATGTTGCGAATCGCCTTGCGACGATTAACGAGTATGCGAAGGTTGGCCATGTCGTATGAATCTCTCCGGGGGCTTACGCCCCTCGGTTCGTAGTCGTTTACGTGTTAGAGTGCGGGAGCTTTGAATTGGGGAGCAAAGGTTTCGATGGCCTTGCTCAGGTCCTTTTCAATCTCATCGGTCAGCTTCTTTTCCTTGATCAGCTTGGCACGCACTTCAGGTACCTGTTCCTTGAAGAAGGTAAGGAACTGAGATTCCCAGGCTGAGACGAACTTGCGATCAACCTTGTCCAGATACCCCTTGGCACCTGCAAAGATAATGGCCACCTGGTCAGCAAAGTGCATAGGCTTGAACTGGCCCTGCTTCAGAATCTCGACCATGCGGTAGCCACGATCCAGTTGCTGCTGAGTTGCTTTATCCAGTTCAGTACCGAGCTGAGCGAAGGCCTCCAGTTCACGGAAGGCTGCAAGATCAAGCTTCAGACTACCAGCGATCTTCTTCATGGCAGCCGTTTGAGCGTTGCCACCCACGCGGGAGACTGACACACCAACGTCAACAGCAGGACGAACACCGGAGAAGAACAAGTTAGGCTGCAGGTAAATCTGACCATCGGTGATCGAAATCACGTTGGTAGGGATGTACGCAGATACTTCGCCTTCAAGTGTTTCGATGATCGGCAGCGCTGTCAGAGAGCCACCAGTTCCCACCACCTTGGCTACCTTGGAGCCTGGGAACTTCTTGGCTGTCTCTTCAGCTTCGTGCTTGTCGAGAGGGCCGACGTAGACCTTGCCTGCGTCCTTGCCTTCACGTTTCTTGTTCGGGTCGACTGCGGAGTTAATACCCCAGTCGGCTGCAACCTTGGTGACATCGGAGGTATCAGGAACGATGACCCACTTCTCAGCCAGCTTGGCTGAACGTTCCAGCAAGCGGCTGTGACAGTAGAACACGTCACCAGGATAGGCTTCACGACCAGGAGGACGACGCATGAGCAAGGAAAGCTGACGATAGGCAGCAGCTTGCTTGGACAAATCGTCATACACGCAGAGAGTATCGCGGCCCTTGTACATGAAGTACTCGGCCATCGCGGTACCGGCGTAAGGTGCGATATACTGAAGAGGAGCAGAAGCCGATGCAGAAGCAACGACGACGATGGTGTAATCCATTGCTCCGCTTTGACGCAGACGCTCGATGACCGTGGCGACTGTCGATTCCTTCTGACCCACTGCGACATAAACGCAGATCACGTCTTCTTCGCGCTGGTTCAGAATGGTATCGATGGCGATGACCGTCTTGCCGGTCTTGCGGTCGCCGATGATGAGTTCTCGCTGACCACGACCAACAGGCGTCATGGCATCGATGGCCTTGATGCCTGTCTGGAGCGGCTGCTTCACTGGCTGTCGTTCAGCAACACCGGGAGCATTGGATTCAACCAGACGATACTCGGATGCAAGGATCGGGCCTTTGCCATCGAGTGGGTTGCCTAGCGGATCAACAACACGGCCGACCATCGCGTCACCGACAGGGACGCTCAGCAGATCGCCAGTGCATTTGACTTCATCGCCTTCGCGAATGCCGAGGTAATCACCAAGGATGATGACACCAACAGAGTTCTCTTCGAGATTGAACGCCATCCCGCGAACGCCGGATCGTGTGAACTCAAGGAGTTCACCAGCCATGACACCAGCCAGGCCGTAAACACGGGCGATACCGTCACCGACTTCCAGAACGCGACCAACCTCACTAGCTGCGAGCTGGCCACGGTACTGGCTGATTTCGTTAGACAGTACAGAAACGATCTCGTCTGCCTTGAATTTCATGAGTGCTTCTTTCGAGGAGCTGGTTCTTGAGCTTGTTGAGACGGGCTTTCACAGTGCCATCGAACTGCCAATCGCCGACACGCACAATGAATCCGCCGAGCAATTCCGGATCGACCTGTTCTTCGAGCAAAGGCTCTACATGGAAAAGATCGTTGAGTTGTTTCTTCAGGGCCTGTCGCTGAGGTTCGTCGAGCGCTACGGCTGACTTTACAAACGCAGGTACCCGTTTTTTCTTTTCATTCAGCAACGTGCGATAGCTGGCTGCAATCGCATGAATGATATCCAGCCTGCCGTGAGCATTGACGATCTGCAGGAAGTTGACCAGGGCATCGCTGGACTTGCCCCGGAAATACTTCTCGAAGAACTCCGATTTGGTCTTCGTAGCAATGGTGCCACTGGCCAGGAACGGATACAGATTCGGTTCCTTTTTACAAGCCACCTGAATCAATTCGACCAACTCATCGCCAACCGAATCAGCTTCATTACCTGCAGACTCCAGAAGCGCTTCAGCATAGACACGGGCCACGCGTTCTGCGCTGACATCGGTCTTCTTGAACTGCTTCACATCTTCCAGGGGATTGCTCATGGTTAGGCTGTCCCCGTCTTGCCAGCTGTAGCCTTCAGTTCCTTCAGCGATTCATCGAAGAGCTTCTTGTGATCATCCGGACGGATTTCACGCTTGAGAGTCTTCGAGGAAAGCAGCGAGGCAAGCTGAGTGGACTGATTCCAGATGTCGAGCAAAGCCTGATCACGGGCAGTTTCAATCTCACGACGAAGCCGACCACGTTCGTCAGCAATTTCCTTCTTGGCCGCGTTGATCATCTCTTCCTTGGCTACGGTCGCATCTTTGCGAGCTTCATCCATCATCGCACGAATGCTGTCGTTGGCCTTGCCCATTTCAGCCTTCAACTGCTGACTCGACTTCTCCGCTTCGCTCTTGGCGGTCTCTGCAGCGGCAATGGCATCCGCAATGTTCTGCTCACGCTTCTTCAGCCCATCCAGCATGGCAGGCCAGGCTGTTTTGCTGAGGATAAAGAGCAACCCACCGAAAACGATGATCGTCCAGAGACCAAGGTCCCAGCGAAGGGATGCCATCTGCTGAACAGTAGGGATGTGCTCAAGCTTCGCGGAATTTACCTTGCCGCTGGCCATCAGCTTATCGAACAGCTTGACATCTTCCGGCTTAGAGAAGTCGAATACACGTTCAGCGTTGTTTCCAGAATCATCGATGTAGTCCACCGCATACTTTGCAGCATGACTACCGCCGGCATCGCTGGCAACAGCGCCGCCAGTGAAGGCGCAAAGACTGAGGAGAGCCAGCAAGCCCACCATCAACGGCCATCCACGCGACATAGAGACATACCTCCAGTGCGGTAGCACCACGCTACCACGAGCCATCACGTGAACTTAACCAATGAAGAGACCGAGCAGACAGAAGATAAGGGCGATAATGCCAGCACCTTCGAGCAGAGCGGCGATGGTGATCATGTTGGTGGCAACCTTGTCTGATACTTCAGGCTGACGTGCCATGCTTTCGAGTGCAGAGCCACCGATACGACCAAGGCCAAGGCCCAGGCCGAGAACAACGAGACCGCAGCCGAGGCCAACGCCAACAGCCTTAGGCATATCGGCGAAAAGAGCAGCACCGCTAGTGCCATCAGCAGCAGAGGCAGGTGCAGCAGTGAAGGCCAGAGCAGCGAGAGCGATCCAGCAAAGATTCAGCACTTTCATGTTGAGCAGATCTCCAGTTAACAAAGCCGGCACGGGTGTCTTTCAGAGCCAGCAGCGGACCGGGCCGGGTGGGCCGCTGACAAGGCTAATGTCATACCGATGTCAATCACACGCACACCATCGATTTATGGATCAATGATGCGGGTGCAAAGCCATCCCAAGGAACAAACTGGTCAAAAACGTAAAGACATAAGCCTGCAGGAACGCTACGAAGAGTTCCAGTAGGCTGACGCCGAGAACGATCAGGATACTTCCAGCGGTAATGGGTCCAAACAGATACCAGCCTGCATACTTCGACATGGCAATGAAGCCCAGGATGCTTGCGAGCACCAGGTGGCCTGCGAACATGTTGCCGAAGAGACGAATGGCGAGCACTGCACCTTTGATGAAGGCACCAAGCACTTCGATGGCACCCACCAGAACTGTCACTGGAATGGTCAGGCCAAAAGGCAGGTGGCCGATGTGAGGAATATAGCTCTTCGCGTACCCCTTCAGACCGAGCTTGTAGATGGCACTGCCATGGATCGTCAGGAATGCGAACAGAGCCAGCACAGCTGTTACTGCCAGGCTGCCAGTGGGCGAACCGAGTCCGGGGAACATGCCCAGCAGGTTACAGAACAGAATGAACAGGAATATCGTCCAGAGGAATGGCACAAACTTATCGGCATCATGCTCGCCAATGGTTGGCTTGGCGATCTTGTCTCGAACGAAGGTCAGCAGCACTTCGAAGGTGTTCCAGATGAAGCCCTTGGGGGCCTGACCTGTTCTGGCTGCTTTGGCAATGGGCAGATAGATGATAAGTATCAAGGCTGCTGCAATGACTTGCAGCACCATGTACTTGCTGAGCCACTTCGGCAGATGGAAGCCGAGATTGAAATTCTCGAGCCAGCTAAAGTGGTTGCCATCCATCACGTGATGGAACAGGTCGACAGCAAAAAGAGAATTCTCGAAGCTCATTATGTTCGTGATGGACTCGAGTTAGGGTCTTCGTCTGATCTCACGCAGGTGCAGTAGCAAGCCAACCTGATAATACCCAGCGACACTGATCCAGAATGGCACACCCCAACGGGGGTACGCTATTTTGAACACGAGCGCTGACAGAATCATGGTGAGCAACATGCGCCAGACAAGCTGTCGCAACTGCTGCGTGAGCCAAGCAGTTCCCATCTTAGAAACGTCGTGCAGATCGGCAACTTTGAAACGGCGAGTTATCTTGAAAGTTATCAGCACAATGCCTGCTGCAGTCAAACTACTAATGATTCCATCCATCCCTGCGAGTGCACTCAGTGACACTCCGATGGCAATCGTGATGCACCAAACAACAAGTGGCATCATGAGTTATGATCTTTACCAGACAGATCATTACCGGGCGGACGCAGTAGTGACATCAGGTGGATAAAACCGAGTGCAGGGCCGAGAATTGCGCCGATGATCGTGCAGATCGGCATGGTGTTCAACCAGAGATCAAGCCCCACACCAACGCCTGCAGGAATCGCCATCTCCATCCCGATCTGACTGATCTGATAGAAACGCGCAGCATTCGAGAGTTCTGTTTTGGTGGGTTTGTCCATCCTGTTAGCGTATGCGACGGATCGATGTTGAGTAGATGAACTCAGGTGGCAGGAGTTGTCAGCGATTGTTTGAGATGTCTGCCTTGTTGTACCAGTTCGCTGAGTGCGGTTTGCACGGTGGTCAGATCACAGTCTACTCCATCGACAAGGGCATCAGTACTGGCCTGCAATTCATTCCAACCTTCATTCTGGCTCTCTACTACAACTGCCTTGTTAGACGGTTGCCAACCAGCGAGTTGTCGGTGGACGTGCGAGAGCCTGTCATCGGCACGGCGAAGGGCTTCCCCGAGCGATATCTCCAATTCACGTAGTATGGCTTCGTGATCCATGAGTCGTCACATACCATGACATGCTCAAGATGGGAAGATGAATTCACCACATCTGTCATTCAACTCCAACCGAATAAAGGCTGTATGTTTTGGGGTAAAATGCATGAACGAGTACCTGCTGCAACGAGAGCAGTTCATTCCGAAGCCGATAGATACGGTGTTTGCGTTCTTTGCTGATGCAGGCAACCTGGAGTACCTGACACCGCCCTGGCTGCATTTCCAGATCAGAACATCACTTCCGATAACGATGACAACGGGAACCCTCATCGACTACACCATCCGTTGGCGTTGGCTGCCTGTGGCCTGGAAGACAGAGATTCTGGACTGGTCGCCTCCGCATCGGTTCATCGATCAGCAGATCAAAGGGCCGTACAAGCTCTGGCATCACACCCATACTTTTGAAGTGCACTCCGGCGGCACGTTGATGAAAGACATCGTTCGATATCGCCTGCCCATGGGGCCATTGGGTACTGTTGCACATTCCATGATCGTCCATCGTGACCTGCAAGCCATCTTCGATTATCGCTTTGCACGTATTGCCGAACGGTTCGGAGCAGTAAAATGGCCAATGCCTCTTCCATCGTAACCCTTACGAGGCCGTCTCATGCCACTCGGCAAAACCTTCGACAGCATCACCCGAACCATTGCCAACACGCCTATGGTTCAGCTTCGGCGGGTGATTCCTGCTGAGCATGCAACCGTCTTTGCCAAATGCGAGTTCTTTAACCCGCTCAACAGCGTGAAGGACCGCATCGGCGTGGCAATGATTGAAGATGCAGAACGCCGAGGCATCCTCACTTCGGAAACGCATATCATCGAGCCAACCAGTGGGAACACCGGCATTGCCTTGGCATTTGTCTGTGCTTCCAAAGGGTACAAGCTGACCCTGACCATGCCTGAATCGATGTCGCTGGAACGCCGTGCACTGCTTCGTGCGATGGGTGCCAACTTGGTACTCACCCCTGCTGCAGAAGGCATGCGAGGGGCTCTCAATAAGGCTGATGAACTCGTCAAGAACGGTGGCAAGCATGCCTGGATGCCCCAGCAGTTCGAGAACCCAGCCAACCCCAAGATCCATGAAGAGACGACTGGCCCGGAGATATGGGAAGACAGCGGCAAGAACATTGATGCCATCGTTTGTGGTGTGGGCACTGGAGGCTCCATTACCGGCGTGGCACGATACATTCGTCGATTCAATCCAAACTTCAAAGTGATCGTAGTCGAGCCGGCACTGTCGCCTGTCATCACCCAGACCCGCAATGGTGAACCACTCAAACCAGGTTCGCACAAGATTCAGGGTATCGGTGCCAACTTTGTTCCCAAGAACCTTGATCTCACCCTGGTGAATGAGACGCTGCAAGTCAGCAATGAAGCAGCCATGGAATGGTCACGCCGACTGATGAAAGATGAAGGCATCATGGCTGGCATCAGCAGTGGCGCCAATGTGTGGGGTGCTGCACAAGTAGCTGCTCGTCCCGAGTTCCTAGGCAAGCGAATTGTCACCATTCTTCCTAGCCTGGGGGAACGCTATCTCTCCACTGCTCTTTTTGATGGACTGAAGGACTAGCCATTTACACAGTATTGCCCTGTTTCTTATGATGAACTACCTGCACCATGTGTAGAATGTGGCAGGTATGCAGTTGGAGGAAGGATAATCATGGGGCAAATCTTCAATGCAGTTGCGGACTTCCTGACCGACGACGGGTGGAAGTACACTATCCTCGAAGAAGATCAGGACCTGTTGGCCCTCACGCTTTCGTTCAAAGGCAAAAGTGGCTCCTGGCAGTGCTTCGCCATCGTTGATGAAGAAAAGCACTGGCTTCGTTTCTATTCCATTCTTCCTGTCCATGTGAACGAAGAGAAACGCCCTGATGCCATCGAGTTCATGACCCGTGCCAACTACGGGTTGATGCTTGGCAACTTTGAAATGGACATGAACGATGGCGAGGTACGCTTCAAAACCAGCATAGATGCAGAAGGTGGCGAACTCACCAAACCCATGATAGACAATCTGCTACGATCCAACCTCATCTCGATGGATCGTTACTTCCCGGGCATGATGGCAGTGCTTTACAGCGAACGAGCGCCGGCAGACATCTACGAAGATATCGCCAGCGAAGCGGATAAACCCAGTTTGGATGACGATTAGCTTATTGCTGAGGGATCAGGAACTGCTGACCTGCATCAATCCATTGCTTGATGCGGTCAGCAGTGATGGATTCGACGTGGCCATCAGCGAAGAAGTAGTTGGAACGACCGGGTACGGATTCAGCCGAATTGGGAAACCGGTCGGGTTGTATCCCCCATCGTCCTGTGGTATTCAACCAGGCCATGGCAGGTGACCCAGTCAACCAGTTTTGTGCGGTAATGTAGCCTGATCCGGGAACGGGTGCTTTCTCACTCACCGGCAATACTGCAATGGCTCTGGAAAGACTAATGCAATCGCTGATGCGCTTGCAATCGAGTTCTTTGCCCGTCGGGCTGACAATCGAAGTTGAGAAATAAGGGTTGAGTACAAAACTGGATGTGTACTGCGTTGGATACATCTTCATGTACTCAAGTCGTTCTTTCCTCGATGGATCTGCGGGACTAACCAGGCATTCCTGAATCTCACCGTAGTTACCAAGCGCCCTGATCCACTTATCTCGCATATAAAGATCGCCGTGCGAATATCTGTACGTCCGCCCTTGATGGGCTCGAGCATATGCGAGCCAGGCATGGCCGATTGAACGCATCTGCTCACGATCTTCCTGTTCTTCGGCCAGCATACGAAGCCGCATCACTGCTGGTAAAAGCAGTGCCAGAAGGATGGCAATGATGGCAACAACCACGAGCAGTTCGACGAGTGTAAAACCAGTTCGTGACGCAGAGGGACGCATAGTTGCAACCGTGCGGAAGGTATAGTCATCCGATAACTGAAATACTCACTCCTGAGATAATATAGGGTAGTCTCATCACCATAGCCGGGTCAAGACGCAAATCAGAAAAACCTTAACATCAAACAAACATGTAGAATTACGATGAAGCTGACCAACGGAGAATAGACATGGCAGTGCTGCGATGGCGAACGGGTAAAGCAGCTAGCGAAGCTCAGGAGCTGATTCAAAAACAACTCGAAAAGACCGGCTATGGCGACCAGGTCACTTGGGATGGCAATGCCTTCACTGCGTCGATTGGCATGGGTTTCATGCTGGATATCGCCGGCACGGTGCATGATCAGGAAGTGGTACTGGAGAAATGTGGCGGCATGTCAGGAGACATGGCCTTGGGCAAACTGAAGAAGATGTTTGAGTATCTCTTTCCCGGTGGCGAGCAGATAGCCTAACTTCGAAGCAGCTCACGCACTTTGAGAATCAAAGTCATACTGGGTGCATGCGTAATCTCGCTCTTCATCACCATCTGCACTGCTTCTTCAAAGGGCATGGTGATTTGACGAATGAGTTCAGTACCATCAGGCGACTTCGGAACAGTACGCAGTTTCCTGGCTAAATACAGTTGTGTGGGAGACAGGATGCAGGCCGTAAAGGGATCAAGCCTGCCCAGGTCAAGCCAGTCCTCAGCTTCGATACCGAGTTCTTCCTGAAGTTCGCGTTGGGCGGAAACGAGTGGTACCTCCCCCGGTTCTCTGCCACCGCTGACACATTCAATAGTGATCTTGCCGACGGCGTAGTGAAACTCTTCAGTCAGATGCACCAGTCCATCTGCATCGAGCGGCAACACACAGACACCCGGTTTGATGTGAACAACGGCAAAGGTACCCGGGTTAGCATCCGGCCGGATGACTTCATCCCGCTGAACCTTCACCCAGGGGTCTTCGTAAGCCCAACGTCTCGACACAATCTTCCAGGGTCCGTGGTCTTGCATTAAATCAGTTTCTTGGCCCGTGCCCCCTGATATCGATCAAGTGCTTCGGTGATGATGGGATAAGCCTTGTCAGCCGAGTGGAATTCATCTACTTCAACGATTTTCTTTTCTAGCGTCTTATAGTCAAGAAAGAAGCGTTTCAACATCTGTAATCGGTGAGGCGGTAGTTGATTGATATCCTGATAGTTGCTGTACTCGGGATCATTGACCGCGACAGCCAGTACTTTATGATCACGTTTGCCGGTATCGATCATGTCCATCAATCCAATCACCCTTGAATGGATGATGGTTAATGGAACAACCGGTTCCTGACAGAAGACGAGAATATCGAGCGGATCGCCATCTTCACCCAGCGATTGCGGAATAAAGCCATAGTTGGCAGGATAGTGCACCGCGCTAAAAAGCATACGATCCAGCTTGATCAGCCCGCTTGGCTTATCAATCTCGTACTTCACCTTGGAACCCATCGGTATCTCAATGACACCCCGGAATTCCTTGGGAAGTTGATCGCCCGGTGATACATCGTGCCAAGGGTGAGACATCACAAGACTCCTGCCAGTTCCTGCTTGCTGGCTTCCTGCACTTCAGCATGAAGCGAACGACCATGACTATCCATGGTCACCACGGCTGGCAAATCTTTGATAACGAGATGCCAGACTGCTTCAGGACTACCAAACTCTTCTTTGAGATCCACGCCTGTGACATCAGTCACACATTGTGCATACACCTGAGCTGCACCACCGATGGCATGCAGGTACACGCAGCCATGCTTGGCACAGGCGCTGAGCGTCTTCGGACCCATGCCACCCTTACCGATCACAGCTTTGATACCATACTTGGCAATCACATCGGCCTGGTAAGGTTCCTCACGGATGGAGGTTGTAGGACCGGCTGCCATCACCCGGTACTTGCCATTCTCTTCAAGTACCACCGGGCCACAGTGATAGATCACACCATCTTTCAAGATGGGTAGATCGCCACCCTTGTAGAGATACTTGTGTACTTCATCGCGACCGGTGTAAACCGTACCGGAAAGCAGGACGACATCGCCAGCTTTCAGGTTTCTGACATCGGCTTCCTGGAGCGGCGTGGTGAGCGAGATGCTTTGAGTGTTGCCTAGATCGATGACATGCTTGCTCTTGATTCCTAGTTTCACAACTCCCGGTGCTTTGTCGGAAGCAGGCTGTGGGGCTGAATCAAACTCGCCCTCGTTCTGATACAGCCATTCCACGACCTTCCCCGTAGTATCCAGGTTGACTCCACGTCGACGATACGCCCAACACATGTAGGCAACTGTTACAAAGAAGCTGGCAGGCAGACGGTTGCGGGCACAAATCTTCATACCACCAACGGTGAGCTTGCCCCCAAACCCCATAGGCCCGATGTCTAGCTGATTTGTCTCATTCAGCAGACGTGCTTCCAGATTGGCCAGTTCCTCAAAAGGATTCACATCATCGACGGGGCGAAGAAGTTGTTCTTTAGCTGCTTCAAACCCGACAGCACGGTCACCACCGATACAGACACCAATGAACCCTGGGCCACAACCCTTGCCCTGGGCCTGCCAGATGGCATCAAGGACTACACCTCGAACACCTTCGAGATCGCGATCAAACCGTTTGCCCTGAATCGTCGTAGGGAGCGAGTACTGGGCAGACATGTTCTCACAGCCACCCCCTTTGAGGATGAGCTTGATCTCGACGTGATCTTTCCGATGCTGATGCCAGTGAAAGACGGGACTTCCCGGCCCTAGATTGGTTCCGGAATTACGGCCCGAGATGGAATCGACGCTGTTCTGGCGAAGATACCCCTTTTTCGTCGCTTCGCGAACTGCTTCGCAGCACGTCTCTTCCAGAGTCAGTTGATCGAACCCGACCGGAGTATGGATGTAGAAGGTGATCGTGCCAGTATCCTGGCACAATGGAGCAGATCGTTCCTTGGCTAACCCGATATTCTGAAGCACCAGCCGAAGTGCCAGGTCAGCTTTCGAACCCTGCGTTTCCATTGCTTGCTTCAAAGCGACTACGCTGGTGACATCTTGTGGAAGGACCGTTGAAGTCCGCCGAATGAGTTCGAGGACATGATTAAAGAAGAGGCTCATGAGACATCCCTACCTGTGTTCATGGGATGTTGTATGAGACTGGAATGCTAATGGGTTCTGAGAAACGAGCATGCCCGTATTCCAGTTGATGACATGGAACACGGGCATAGTCTGGCAGATATATCAATTACTTCTTGGTCGTCTGCTGTCGCTGGGCGGACTCTGCTTCCTTCACGTAGAGTTCTACGAGTTCACGGAGTTCTTTTTCCGGTGGAATGCCCTCCCACGAATTACGGACTGTTCCACGGCTATCGATCACCAGAATAGTCGGAGAACTGACGATGCCCCACTGTTTGGTAAGTACTACACCATCGGGCTGTTGGTTACGAACATTGACCCAAGGTATCGACATTCGCTTCATGCCTTGTTCAAATTCTTCTGGTGTATCGCCGGTATTAACACCCAGTATCGCTAGTGGACGACCGTCATACTCTTTTGCCAAAGCAATCTGCTTTGGCAGTTCTTTAGCACAATGTTGACACCAGAAACCCCAGAAGAACACGATAGTCACCTTATTGGTGAAATCCGTTCCGAGTTTCACATCCTTGTTGTTTGTGTCTTTCAGTGTAACAGCAGGCAATTTACTGCCAGACCGAAACTCATACTTGTCGCCCTTGTAGACAAACTTCGCTGAAGCTGGGGTTTCAAACTTACTCGTCGATGACCCGCTGTTCATGATGAAATAAATGGTCACAGCCGGGATGAGAATACCTGCCACAGCCCCGATAATCATTAACGTTTTCGGGGAAATATTACTTTCGAGGGAAATCGGCTTTGTCGAAGGAACTCGCTTGGTAGAACTCTTCGCTTCGATCTTCGTACTTTGAGATGAAAGAGCCCGAGAATTGCCCTGCTGGATGGGTGATGTTTGCAACAGGGATTTGGTATTTGGCTTGTAAAGATTTCCTGTATTCGGAGCCATTGAAAGATGTAGCTGAGTGCTGCTCAGCGATGGCATGGGCTGCGAAAGGGAACTGATAAAAGGCGTGAGTGCCTGAACAATGTCGTTTGGCGTTTTATAGCGATGATCAGGTTTCTTAGCCAACATCTTAGCAATGATCTGTGCAACGCCGTCAGGAACTTCGGGGTGTTCTCGGGTCACTGGAGCAGGCATCGACATCTGATGCTGCAGGAGTTTCTGAGCAGTAGTTCCTTCTACCGGTGGCTTGCCAGTAATCAGACAGTATAGCGTCGCTCCCAAGCTGTAAATATCAGCGCGGATGTCAACCACATTGTTGGCAATCGCTTGCTCTGGCGCGATGTAGTCAATCGACCCCATGACATCCTTGCCATCAGAAAGATCCATGGTCAGGTTGTCTTGAGTAATCTGGAATGATCGAGCAAGGCCCAGATCGAGAATCTTCACTTGGCCTGCTTTATCTACCAGGATATTGGCAGGCTTAATGTCGCGATGCACCATGTTGCGTTCATGGGCATGCTGCAAGCCTTTACATGATTGAATGACAATATTGACTGCGGTTTTCCAGGGAAGTGGACCTTTCGTATCGACATACTTTTGAAGGTTGGTACCGTCGATATACTCCATTACCAGGTAATGCAGGCCCTGATGTTCGCTGACATCAAATGCCTTGACGATGTTCGGATGATCCAGTGCTGCAGCTGCACGGGCTTCACGATAGAAACGTTCAAGGGCCAGTTTATCGAGGGTTTTGTCTTCCGGAAGAATCTTGATGGCAACACGACGTTTCAGCTTGTCGTGCTCAGCTAAGTAGACGATGCCCATGCCACCAGCCCCGATCTTTTCCATGATCCGGTATGCGCCGATGACGAGGCCCTTGTATCTACCTGCCAGAAGTGACTTTGCCTGGAACGATGTGAGCAGCTTTTTCTGAATCAAATACTCGGCAATTTTCATTGGCTCTTCGGTGGTGCCGGAGTAAGACCCAAGTACTTCATCGAGTACAGAGGATTCAATAAGACCACTTTTACGTAGTGATTCCAGAAACTCGTTGGAGGTAGCAACCGCCATGGGAGCATTCTCAAAAGGATGGTGCGTATCCTGATCTTAACTTTTTACTGGCGGTGGAGCAAACCTCTTCACCTTTTTCTGCGGCAAATTACCTGGCTCATGCGATTATTTAGCTAAGTTGTATACCCTATGATTCTTGACTTGGATGCGATTTTCAGCCAGGAGATTGATTGCTTCCGGAAAAGCCAGGCATTCAGCGCGAAATACCCGTTGTGCCAGCGATTCGGGCGTATCATCATCGAGCACGGCCACGACTGACTGCGAAATGATGGGACCATGGTCGAATTCGTTATCTGCAAAGTGAACCGTGCAGCCAGACACCTTCACTCCAGCCTTAATCGCTGCTTCGTGAACATGTTTGCCATAGTATCCCTTCCCCGAAAAGGCAGGAATGAGCGAGGGATGGATGTTAATGACCCGATGAGTAAAGTCCTCGGGAATAGGTAAGAAATCGAGAAAGCCAGCCAGGCAGACGAGATCGACCCGATTGTCTCGAAGATGTTGATAAATGGATTGAGCGAAGGAATCGAGTTTTTTGCCTTGCCTAGGAATAACAATCGAGGGTATTCCTGCTTGAGACGCCTTCACTAACCCTGAAACACCGTCTCGACTCGAAACCACCGTGACAACATCTGCTTTCAACTTGCCTTGCTTGTGGTAGTCGATCAGGTTTTGCAGTGTTGTTCCACTACCGCTAATGAGCACTCCTAATCGCATAGGCATCGCTATTCTCCTTTTCGTTGTGAGGAAAGGAGCATCAAACCAGCTACATAGGCTGCTTTGAACCCGGCATCAATATTCACCACACACACATTGGCCGCACAGCTATTGAGCATCCCGAGCAATGCAGTCAGGCCGTTCATGTGTGAACCGTAGCCGACGCTGGTGGGTACAGCAATGACTGGAACTGCTACCAGACCACCCAAAACACTGGGCAGCGCAGCTTCCATGCCAGCCACGACAATAATGACATCTGCCTGGCGGATACGCTCCAGTTGAGCTAGCAATCGATGCAGTCCAGCAACACCCACATCACTGATAAGGTCGGGCTGAAAACCCATGGCTTCCAGAGTTGCCAGCGCTTCGTTTGCTACTGGTAAGTCCGCAGTGCCTGCTGTAACGATGGCGACTTTGCCTCTTTGATTTTGGCTGGAGATACTTCGCAACCAGAAGGTTCGACCAAGCGGGTTCTGGACTGCAAGAGGGTAGCGTGCCTTAAGTGCCTGTGATTGTTCAGTGTTCACGCGAGTAATCAGGCAGCCTTGTTGTGCATCATTCATGGTTTGAACGATGGTCAGTAATCCTTCAACAGTTTTCCCTTCACCATAAATCACTTCGGGAAAGCCACATCGCTGCTGCCTGGCCAGATCGAGCTTAGCGAAGCCAAGATCAGCAGTGGTGGATTCTGAAGTCATGTCATTCGACCATGTCATAAACAGGAATGCACTAGTGCTGAAGACAGCAGCTAGTGCATGGTTACATTTCACTGAACAGGGTGGTTATTTCTCGCCTAATGGTTTAATAGCTTGCTTACTCGGTGAAGGATTGTCGCGAACAAACTCGCTCAAATCACGCACGGAATTCGTGTTGACATTGAAGTCGTTGAAGAATTCAAATAGTGGACGTGTCTTTTCGCCGAGTTTCCTGACATAATCCGCTGCAGCCGGCGACATTTTCTGCCTGGCAAAAGCCTGTAGAGAAGTCAAAAGCTTTTGAGCCTCCATAGGCCAGGCTAACGTCAGGTTGCCATTGTTCTTTTGTGTATTGGCTTCAGACCCGAGTACAGTAAGGAACGTACCGATCTGGTAAGCTGTATAGTCAGGATTGTAGCTGGGACTTACGTCAGTTCGCAGCAGAGCAAGTGCATGCAATGCATCGAGCCGCTCGCGAAGATCAGGTACTGGAACAACCCCGGGTTCAGCCGCGAGAATCTTGTTGAACAGATCTGCCACGGGGCCTACCTGCTTACCAGCTTGTCGATCATCAATGATGACTGCACGATGGGAAGCACCGAGTGCAGCCATTGCAGCGCGGCGTACGTAACGAATACCGGCCTGCTCTTCCTGCTTCATGTGCTGCATTCGAACTTCAGGAATGCTGGTGTTTTGAAGAAGCCAGTTGTAAGTGGCCATTAGAGCATCGGTCAGCTTGGTCTGACTGGCTTTGCTTTGGAACAGGTTCTTAGCTTTGATGTCGTTCGAGCCTTGCAGGTTTTGAATCTCTTCCAAGCCCCGGAAGGCCCAAAGCTTGACTGCAATGTTTTCCTGCGGATGATTGATGATGTTGATGAATTCATCCAGCACTGCATCCTGGCCCCACTCTGCCAGTTTCGCCAGCACCCGAACAGCATTGATGCGTGCGATGGGCATCTTGTTCTGCAATAGTACCTTCGCATGCTTGATGATGATGGGTGCCAATTGCTGAACATTGGTCAACTGACGGATTCGCTGATTAGCCATGTCCTGGTCGGCTGCTGCTCCGGTGAAATACCGAGGCAACAATCGAGGAGTATTTTCCACGGTGCCAATCAGGTCAGACATGATCGAATCGATGGTTCCCTTGCTGGGATCGCGTTCCTTTTGAACTTCCTCCCAGGTCAGCCGATAGAGGTAGTACTTGATCACCTTTTCCGCATTGGCCTTCTCTGCATCGGTTTTGATGATGTTGTCTGGCTCTGGTGAAAGTGCCAGACGCTGGAGGGTATTGATGTCAGATGACTTGGGGACATCGTTTGCTGCAATATCTTCACGTTCTCTGTTCAGAGGATACGCTTCAGGTTTAGCTGGTGGTTGACTGACGGTCTGTGACAGTACTGCAGAGGCAAACAATACAGCCAGGGCGAGACGAAGATACATACGCACAGCAGAATCCCCAAGTCGCTGCGTCGAGAAGAGCAGCAGGTGATGTGCTATTCAGGCTAACTGCTGGAAGAGACCCCGTCAAGCGTTCGTTGACGGTAGTCACCATATTTCAGCCCCATTCCATTGGGGGTTTGTGACGGTTGGGGGGTTGGTTGTGCCAGTCTGCGTGATGGTGGAAATCGCGTGGCACAGACATTCCTGTCTGTGCGCACAGACAGGAATGTCTGTGCCACACTACAAATCACCTTAGCCCAGCATGACTACGCCGCGTGCGGCGAAGCGGTTCCCGTTCTGGATGACGAGCCATCCTGATGGTCAGTCATGTTGTCGAGTTGTGGAGTTGTTGAGTTGCAGAGTGGGCCGCTGGCTAGTTGGTACCACCAGTCTTTGCCTTTCTTGACGGTAGCGACCTTCGACTGCTTGATGGCCTGGCGGATGGCGTTGGGGGTGTAGCCTTCACTTTGCAGCACCTGGCGGACTTCGCAGACGAGGGCAGGTTCAGTTAGTAATGTGCTCAGCTTCTGCACAATCACTTCAGCACTTGACGCAGGGCCGGGCTTCTTCCTTGACTGTGGCATCGGTTCGTCGGCTGTCAATTCGCAGATACTCAGTTCGCCTGCTTCGTTGAACTCCAGCACATGGGTCAGGTTGCTGGGGCCGAACTGGCTCTTGATGATGGTGAGCAGTCGGGTGTCCTGGCCGTGGTGTTTCACTTCGAGGGTGAAGCGGTTCAATCGGTTGCTCAGATGAAAGATACGCTGGCTGCGTTTGCCTTGATGGAGGAAGAGGTAGGTGATGCCAAACTTCTCGGCATGTTCTTCGAACTCGCGGAGCAATGCTTGCTGTGCTTCCAGATCAATCTGGAAGAAGGCCGGGCAGAGGTCTTCAAGGGAATCGACTACCACCAGCACGCCATCAGCGAAGCTGGTATCGTAGAGCAGACTGCACTGAAAATCGGTGGGTGCTTCGTTGCCGTAGGATTCAATCAGAGATGGATCGATGACATGCAGTGCTACGCGGGTCGCCTGCTGAGCCAGGTAGCGGGCATGGGTGGCTGCATTCTCCGGATGCGTGAGCCAGATCACCTTGTCAGGTGTTTCAGGGTTCAGTTGCTGTTCGACGAGAGTTGCCAGATGGGCAGCGACGACGGATTTGCCCACGCCCGTGGGGCCTTGCAGGAAGACGAGTTTGCCCTTGGGTAAGAGATTTGGCAGAAACCACTGGGTTTCGAGGGTGCTGGAAAATTGGTTAATGGCTACTTCGGTGAACATGACTTGACTCCACAGTAAGGTGTAGAGCCATTCTTACCTATCGCGTTTGGCGCGACATAGTGAACAGCCGGCGGAATTGTGGAGAAAGTTGACAGAACGTCTCTTATGAGGGTTCAGCAACGGATTAACACGAGTTCCAACCCCTCACCCCAGCCCTCTCCCCGAGAGGGAGAGGGGAGCGTGGACTGTACTGTCAACTACCGTGCCACGGAAATGTGGCACTCCACTTTTCCGTGAGGGCTCGTGGTGGCTGCACACCCAGCACGGAAGAGAATGAGTACATTCACTTCCGTGGCACGCCATCTCTCATCAATCTCCCGGACACCTGGCTATACGACACCATTGCACCTCATTGTACAACTCAGCTTGCGACAACAGTAACTAAGTCGTCAACGCTATAATTTATCGCGTCAAGCCTGATGTTGCATTTATCAATAATTATCTTAGCATACCTCCGAAATACTGCCCATAACGCATACTCATAGGGTTGGTTAGCATCGCCTCTGTCAATGTAATCGCATGCGATGTCTATATTGTTTATCCATAGAACACAACCTATATCAGATAGCTCAAGAAGCAGTTCTTGGACTTCGGACCCATATATGCCCTCGTAGTCATCATAGAATAGATTGCATATGCCAAGTAATAATATACTCCTTGGGTGTTGCACAATATATGGACCCGAGACCGAACTTAACTCAATCGTGCATGGATACTGTATAGTACTTATTGATTGCTGCTTGTAGTTCATTGAAAGTATCGCAAGGAGCCTTCGTGCATACTCGTTCATGATTAACCTCTTGCGTTGATAGGTGGATAGAGAATGTGATAATGGAATCTCCCATCTTTAAAACACTTATTTCATCATCGTGGGCAGCGGGTGCCTTAGCTTGCCGGTATGTCCGGCTAGCTATGTTAAGCGTGACACCTCCTTCCCCATACCTCACTCCTCTCGTGGATCTTCCAGAAGGTTGTCCTAGCGTAGACTTTATCGTTGAATGTTCTTCAGTCGTAGGTGAGGGCTCAAATCTCACTACGTGGTTGACGCAGCATAGCTAACCGGAGTACCGGCAAGCTATGACACCCAGTGCGGTACTCCGCACGACCCTGATGTCTCGCGAGATAGTCACCTATATTGCAACAGGGTCGAGAATGAGTACATTCACGACCCTGCCACAGTTAATACTTTATCGCAACGGGCTGCATTACTTGGCTTTCAAACCTGCATCATACCGTTGACCGACTACATCCCAATTGACTACCTTCCACCATTCCTTGAGGTAGTCTGCACGGCGGTTGCGGTAGTCGACGTAGTAAGCGTGTTCCCACACATCCACACCAAGCACTGGGTACTGGTTAGTCTGCAGTGGGCAATCCTGGTTGGCGGTGCTGACAACCTTGAGGTGGCCACCATCGACAACGAGCCAGGACCAGCCTGAGCCGAATCGCTTCATGCCAGCATCGTTGACGAGTTCCTTGAGCTTATCCAGGCCACCGAGACCAGCGACAGCATCCTTGAGGGTCCCGACAGGTTCCTTGCTGCCACCCGGTGCCATGATTTCCCAGAACAGCGTGTGGTTGTAATGGCCACCACCGTTGTTGATAATCGCCTGGCGAACATCATCAGGAAGGCTCTTGTAGTCCTTCAGCAGAGCTTCAACCGATTTGTCAGCCAGGCTGGCGTGCTTTTCCACTGCTGCATTGAGGTTGGTCACGTAGGCAGCGTGGTGCTTGCCGTGGTGTAACTCCATGGTTTCCTGGCTGATCACCGGAGCCAGGGCATTCGTGGGGTACGCGAGTTTGGGGAGTTCAAACTTCATCATTATCTCCTAGAGGGTGGAGCCGAGGTGTGCTATACAATGAGGCTATCCTAGCAACTTGGATGAGTCAGACCAATGAAGTACGCGATTGTAGCTTGGGCGATGGTGGGCCTATTGGGCATGCAACTGACCGTTGCGGAAGAGGCAGGACGCTCAGTTGTCTCCCCTCACCCCCGGCCCCTCTCCCCCGAGGGGAGAGGGGAGAATACTTGGCAAACCACTGCTGAGAAGATGACTAAGCCCTGGTTTGAGAAGAAGCAGCTGAGTGCCCTCGTCATTGGTGTCATCGATAAGCAGGGTAAGAAGCACTTCCTGACTTTGGGCGAGAAGCCTGAATCGCTTGCCAAGCTGGACGAGAACACCATTTTCGAGATTGGCTCCATCACCAAAACCATGACATCCATGCTCCTGGCTGATGGCATCCAGCGGATGGATTTGAAGCTCGATGATCCCGTGCAGCAGTTCATGCCTGCAGGTGTCACTATTCCGTTGCGTGATGGTAAGCCCATCACCCTTGAGCATCTAGCGACCCATACCTCAGGAATGCCTCGTCTTGCACCAGGTCAAATGCAACGCCTGATGGTGGACAGCAAGCTGCAGGAAGACCCTTACGCCAGCTTCGATGTCGAACAACTGAAGAAAGCGCTCGAAGGCACCAAGATCAACGTCACCAAGAAGCCCAAGGTCGACTACAGCAACTTTGGCACTGGTTTGCTCGGCTACGCTCTGACACAGAAGTATGGCAAGAGTTACGAGACACTGCTGAAGGACCGTCTATTTGAACCACTGGGCATGAAAAGCACCTACCTGGTCGTACCTGAAAGCGTGAAAGCTCGGTTCATCGATGGCTTCACTGGCGCTGGCAAGCCATGCAAGCATTGGAACTTCACCGATATTACCGCTGGGGCTGGGGGCGTACGGTCAACTTCTTCTGACATGCTGCTTTATCTTCAAGCGGGCATGAACACCAATGTGAATGATAAACTCACCCCTGCTTTCAATCTGGCCCTGGCACCTCAGTACGAGATGTCGGGCAAGAGCAGGATCGGTCTGAACTGGATTATGATGGACATGAAAGGCAAGACTGCTCACTGGCATAACGGTGGGACTGGAGGCTTTGCCAGCTTTGCGGGATTCATCCGTGATGCGGGGGTAGCAGTCGTCATCCTCAGCAACCGCGCACCCGAAGCGGGAAGGACCGATCAGTTGGGTTTCGAGATACTCGGAGCTCTGCTGGAAGGAAAGTAAGCAGTGGTGGCACAATCGGTGAAGGTCATACGATCAGTTATCCACCATCAGGAACGTGATGGATAACTCTAGTCGTTCATGTAGATCAGCTTTTCGCTTGCCGATGTAAACGATGTGAGACTCTGCATCGTGCTTACTTCGTGAAGTAGCTCCATGGCTGACCATCCTTCGGATACGTCCACCCCGACGTTGCCGATGCCACCGAAGTTGCGGTTGGTGTCGCCGACGTCGTATGCCATTCTGGACGACCACGAAACCGACGACTCTCGGCTGCAGTTGGCTGTGCGCGAGCAATTGCTTCGTGCCAAGCAACTGCTGATGCAACTGAAGTCACTCGGGCAAACCCCAGACACTCCCGGACTGCAGCATCACCTGGCGCTTCTCCGCCTCACCATGCGATCGCTGGAAGTGGATGGACTCACACCAACCCACTTACGTGATGTACGTACCGTACTGGATGATGTGACCAGGCACCTCAATCAACGAAGTGCCGAACGACGACAGCAGCAATCGCTGCTGGAACAGCGAAACCTGCTCAGCGAGTGGTTTGAATGCGCTATCAGCAAAGACAGTTGGCCTCTCGACACTGTACGCGAACTCGCTCAGCAACTGCATCGCGACTATTTGTTTCAGGGGCTGCCACTCCATTGGCATGAGGCATCACCGGAAGAGCCCTATCTCTGGGCCGCTGCACATGGGCTCAATACCGCTCAAGTGCTACAGCGTATGCTCTCCCCCCATCGGCATCCCTCACGACACATCCTCAATGCCATCCTGGCTGGTTTGCTGCATGATCTGGGCATGACCAGGCTACCAGTTCGAGTGCTGACGGCTCAGGAGCAGACCAACACTACGACCAAACAACAGTGGCGTAGCCATGCCACCTGGCTGGCGGAGCGGTTACGGCCGCATCTACACCCGGAAGAGTTCGATGTAGCACACGCCATCGCCGAGCATCACGAACGGCTCGATGGTCTTGGCTACCCGAACTGTTTGAAGGGGCCACAACTACAGGAACTCGGTCGGCAACTGGCAGTCGCTGATACCTACGCAGCCCTGTGTCAGCCACGGCCCCATCGTGAAGCCTACACCCCCAAACAAGCGGTCAAGTTGATTCTCCAGGAAGCCCAGTCCGGCCGGTTCGACGAACTGGCTGCACTGATGCTTCTGCCCTGGGCACGTGTTCCCACGGGAACGAACATCGAACTCTCTGATGGCAGCCAGGGCAAAGTCATCGCCTGGCATCCCCATCACTACTGGCAACCCATCGTCACCCTCCAGAACGGTCACGACCTCATGAAGGTCATCGATCTGGAAGTGGCACGGGATAGGCATGTGGTGAGTTGATCGATGGAGTTTTTGGTTGCTCGTTGTTGGTTGTTGGTTAAGAGGAGGGCTGATTCGTGTTCTGTCTCCTCTGCGTGATTCATCCTCTCTCTGCGTTCTCTGCGTTAGAAAGACAGAAACGCGGAGGACACAGAGAAAAACACCGCAGAAAACGCTGAGAAGGCATCTGACAACTGACAACTGAAAACTGACAACCCAACTAACAACCAACAACAAAGAACCAACAACGTCTACATGTACTGGCAATCCACTAAACACCCCTGGCCTTGCTTGCTCTTCGTGCTCATTCTGCTGGGCATCTACGAGGGGTGCATGATGTATGAAGCTTCGCAGGGGCTGAATGCCTACCGCTCCGGACTGGATGCTTGGCTCGGAACCTGGTTTCAGAAGCTGAACTGGAGCGTGGAATACTTGCCTAGCCTCTTGATGGCCTTCATCTGCATCAGTTGGGCAGTGGTCAAGTGGGATCGGTCGCCTCCTGAATCACTGACGACACTGCTGGGGATGTTCTTAGAGAGTCTGCTCTTTGCCTTAGCCTTGGCCGCACTGGCGATGATTGTCACGACTCAACTGAATCAACTCGGGATTGGCATCGCCACCCGGTCGATGAAAGCCATCGCCCTCATGGGAAGTGGCATCTTTGAAGAGATCCTCTTCAGACTGGTAGGGTTTGGACTCATCTTGTGGGTTCTGAAACTGGTGACGCAGGAACGTACAGCCATGTTGCTGGCAGTGGTGTTGTCTGCAGCAGCTTTTGCAGGAGCCCATCATCTGGGACCACTGGGAGAAGCCTGGCAGTGGAAGATTTTCACCTTCCGAGCTGTGGCAGGAGGCTGTTTTGCTCTCATTTTTTACTATCGAGGACTGGGCATCGTGGTTGGCACACATTCTGCTTATAATGTTTTCATCGGCTTGATGAATTGATGAAAAGGTGCTGATAACCCGGATTCAAGGCAGTAGAGTCGATGTGGCAGGAACGCGCTACTGTTGCAAAATGCCACAGTAAAGTGTGAGAACAGTGAGAAAATCGCTTGAGAGACCCATTGCATACAGTATGATGCTGGTGTGCAACTTTGTATAGACTTTGGCATGAGCCAAAATAGTGACATCGATCTTCCTCTTTTGTGGAGTCCCCCTGAATGACCAGAAATCATTCTAACCGCCGATCAGCGTTTACGCTGATCGAATTGTTGGTCGTTATTGCGATCATTGGCCTGTTGATGGCCCTGTTATTACCAGCCGTTCAGCGGGTTCGTGAAGCTGCTAATGCCATGGTCTGTGCCAGTAACCTGCGCCAGTTGGCTATCGCTTCACATAACTACCACACTGATTTCAAGAAACTCCCAGCAGGATCATACAATACCGTTACCCCAGGTGGCGGATTTGATGCAGCACAAGGCCCCTATGTTGGTGTCATCACTGCACTATTGACATACATCGAGCAGGACAATGTTCGAAACGGGCTGGTGGATCCGGTAACGTTGACGACCCCTTTGCGAGTCAATTCACAAGCGAGTAATCCGGGGGCTCCCTGGTGGACGGTTTCACAGAATCTTGCACCGGACTTGGCACAGCTCAAGCTGGGGGTTTTGAAATGTCCATCAGATAGCGTTGATGAATCGGTCAACAGTATTTTCCTGGCTACTATCCCTGCCTGGGGTGAGGCCAGTCCAATGCCTGGTGCTTACTATTTGTTCAAAGTTACCGACCCTGCTGCTGCGTCTTTCGGACGAACCAACTATTTCGGTGTGGCAGGCATGAATTTTAGCGGTGGTATCTATCGCACTTTTGACGGCATCCTGCAGAATCGCAGTCAAATTACTCTTGGCCAGGTCACTGCTAAAGATGGAACCTCAAACACTCTACTCTTTGGTGAATCCATCGGCACTTATGATGTAAACAATCAACGTACCGAGCTGTTTTGCTGGTTGGGTGCTGGATCACTTTCCACTTGGCCAGGTCTTGCAACTCGTAGCAAACCAAACACCCTTGGTGGCGCGAACTACGATCGCTTTTCCAGCGTTCATGCTGCTGGCGTTCAATTTGCTATGGCTGATGGTTCAGTTCGTACGCTTCGCCCTGATGGCACAACCAATGGCTTGAATGGCGCTGGTGACCCTACGCTCCCTTACGCTAGTTGGCCAACTGGACTCGTTGAGTGGAATACCTTGCAGCAGTTGTCTGGCTGGAAGGATGGCACTCGACCTGTGATATCGAACATTTCCGAGTAACTGGCTTGAGAGCTGATTAATCCTAGCTAACATAGGGAGTGAATAATTCACTCCCTTTGCCATTGAGGTATCCGATGTTACGCTTCATGCCTGTTCTTATCCTCTTCGGTGCAATTACGGGATGTGGCCCCAACAAGGGATCGCAAAAAGGGACAGACGAATCATTGAAGTCCATTTCGACCGTAGTAAGTCCTGATACCTCCAATCGGCCTACAAAGACAGCTGAATCAACTAAGACAGGTATGCCACCAGGCAAAGAGCCAGCGAAAACACCAGGAAAGGGTGGCGCATTACCACCTCGGTAGTTGTTGGTACCAGTATGACAAGATTACCGTGAGGGTTCCTCGAACGAAACACTTCATCTCTATCGACAACCTCTCGAAACGCTATGATGGCAAAACCATCCTTGACAGCGTTTCGCTTCATGTGGAAAAAGGGCAGACGGTTTGTCTGCTTGGCCCTTCGGGAGGAGGTAAATCTACCCTCCTCCGCTGCGTCAATGGACTGAATACCTTTGATGCAGGTGCCATCACCGTAGGCAACCATCAGTTGCAAGCCAACAATACAGCAGACCTAGAAGCGGTACGGCGTACCGTGGGCATGGTCTTTCAGGACTTTCGGCTCTTCCCCCACTTCTCTGCCCTCGAGAACGTGATGGAAGCCCCGATACGGGTGCTGAAGGAATCACGTGCTACTGCCAAAGCCCACGCGGAAAAGCTGCTCCAGGAAGTAGGTCTGGCTGATCGTATGCACCACCGGCCTAGCCAACTCTCCGGGGGCCAGCAGCAACGGGTAGCCATCGCTCGGGCTTTGGCCATGAAGCCAGAGGCACTCTTGTGTGATGAGATCACCAGTGCACTCGACCCGGAACGCAAGCATGATGTGCTGGATGTCCTCGAACACCTGAAGGACCAAGGACTGACCATCCTCATGGTCACCCACGAAATAGGCTTCGCCCGCAAAGCAGCGGATCATGTCGTCATCCTCGCTGATGGCAAGAATCTGGAAGAAGGTTCACCTGCCCAGGTTCTGGATGAACCTAAACAGGAACGCACCCGTCAGTTCTTAGCGAAGGTACTTGGTTAAGGAGGATAGTCATGTCGTGGACAGGTTCGGTTGTCTCCATCCATATCGGCGAATCCAGTCAACCCCTCCAGGAAGTAGCTACCGTTGAAGCGCAGGCCGGGCTTGGCCTCGTGGGAGACCGCTACCATCAACAGACTGGAACTTTCTCGAAAAAGAAAGGACCGGATCGCGAGATCACCCTCATCGAAGCAGAAGCACTGGAAGCGATACAGCAGGAGTACCAGATCAGCATGACCAGTGCTGATGCACGCCGGAATGTCACCACCCGTGGCGTACCCCTCAACCACCTCGTTGGCAAAACGTTTCGAGTAGGCGATGTGGTACTGCATGGCATACGCCTCTGCGAACCATGCGGACATTTAAAGAAGATCACAGGCAAGGATGTGGAAAGTCTAAAACACCGTGGCGGTTTGCGGGCACAGATCGTGAAGGGTGGAACGATCAAGCAAGGGGATGTGGTAACAATTAGTGCTTTAGCCACCGGTCAATGACCCAATGGCACTTACATTCTTATGAAGGTTTCTCGAAAGGTTTCTTGGGGAACAAGAAACTCTTTCGATAGGCAGTGCGTGGGTAGGATCGGTTGGGTCGTTGCGGGATGGTTCGTTGCAAAGAG